>Ga0308163_10000586_pt1 | contig 59586 bp, 51 predicted proteins | sample PhyTR1_FD_201037 | JGI IMG/M metagenome (GOLD analysis project Ga0308163, IMG submission 201037) | Phyllosphere microbial communities from UC Gill Tract Community Farm, Albany, California, United States - DLSLT.R1 | ecosystem: Host-associated > Plants > Phyllosphere > Unclassified | place: USA...
GGTGATGCAGTACTGGCCGATGTAGACGCCCAGCAGCATGCGGTTGGCCAGCAGCTCCTTGATGCAGGCCACGGTGTCGATCTGCGGGACCGCCGCGGTGCGCGGGCCGCCATCGAGGTCGACCAGCGCGCCGCCTTCCTGGATGTATTTCAGCTCGCTGGCGCTGACGCTTGGGTGCTGCTTCGGTCCGTAGATGGTCTTGAGCCAGACGAAGGACATCAGGATGCCGAGCCCGCCCATTACATAGAAGACGCTGTGCCAGTCGTAGGTATGCACCAGCCAGCCCATGATCGGCGCGAACAGCACGGTCGCGAAATACTGGGCCGAGTTAAAGATGGCGGCCGCCAGCCCGCGCTCGTGGGTCGGGAACCAGCTCGAGGCGATCCGGCTGTTGCCCGGGAAGGAGGGCGCCTCGGCGGCGCCGACCAGCAGGCGCAGCGTGAACAGCGTGGCGACCGCGGCACCCCCGGCCAGGAAACCGGCGGCGCCGGTCAGCATGGTGAAGGTCGACCACAGGAAGATGCTGAAGAAGTAGGTGATCTTGGAGCCGAAGCGGTCGAGCAGCCAGCCGCCGGGCAGCTGGGCCAGCACGTAGGACCAGGCGAATGCCGAGAACACGAAGCCCATCTGGACTGCGTCGAGGCCGAGATCCTTCTTGATGCCGGGCGCCGCGATCGAGATCGTGGCACGGTCCGCATAATTGATCGTGGTGATTGCGAACAGCATGGCGAGGATGACCCAGCGGGTGCGGGTCTGGACGGCGGCCGCGCTGGCCGCCTTGATCGGGGTTGCTTGTTCCACGGTTTGTCTCCTGATGGATGGAATGCCTGTGCACATGGCTGGGTCGGTTCGTGCCGGCCTCTCGTCGCGTGCCACCGTGGGGTTGTTGGTCTTGTCACGGTTGAATCATCATATGCGCGGATTGATTCACGACCAAACCAAAGAGTGATGTGGACTATTCAATAATTGAATCACAAATCCTTGTGGCTGTATGATTTCGCGGACGAATCCCTTCGCTGGTCCATTGGTTGCTCTAGTGTAAACAACGCCGTACACTGAGCCATTCTGAACTTCTCATAGCAACCAAGCGCGGACATGCGTGTGCCTCCATCTCAATATCGACATTGGATGTGAATGAGCGATACAAGCAACGCACACAAATTAGCTGGATGGCTGGGCATGCCGCTTGTAGCCGTTGGATTACTCGTCTTGTTCACGCTGCCAAATCGAGATCCACAGGGCGGGGCGTCTACCTGGTGCGACAACATAGAAGAAGAACCCCTTCCGAACTCGGCCGGGTGGACCGTGACGATGCATACGACTGTCTGCACCAGCTTGGGTACAGACGTTGCGACCTACGTGCATGTGCACCCGACGACGAGCGGCGAAGGTCCCGATTCTTTGGTGTTTCGGTACTTTAATGCTGGTGCGAGCGCGCCCGAAATCCGGTGGGTGTCGAACACAGAACTGAAGATAAAAATCGATCGTGTCGCCGAAGTCACCAAACAAGTCAAGAAGATCGGTGGGATCAATATCAATTACGACATCGGCAAACAAGACGATCCACCCGGGTCGTCAGAGTGGTCCCAGGTGAAATGAAGCCTGCGGTTTGGATCTTGTCTACGACTGCTACGGGTCGGAAGCGGACTGTAGTGACAGTGTGGGAACTTTTAGCTCAGCAACCTGCTAGGCTGGCTCGAACGTCTGCTATCGGCCACAAGCAGACATTGCGTTCAAACCGGTTAGGAAGCAGCCAAGTCACCTAAAAAGGATAGTAGTGAAGCAAGAATTCTTTCTTGAACCATTAAACGGAGTCGGTCTTGTCCGTCTCGGTATGAGGCGGGACGCGGTGCTTGCTGCTTTTGGGCCACCAACCGCAAGTTTTTACAAGACACCAAACTCACGGTATCCAACCGATGCCTGGTTTGGGAGTGCGTTTCAGGTGTTCTACGAGGGGGATGCACCTACCGTCGACTTTATCGAGTTAAGCAGCGGCTCCAACTTGAGAGTGCTGCTGTTCGGGCTAGCAGTCTTTACAACACCGGTACCAGCGTTGATTTCGGAGATGGAACGCCATGCTGAACTCGACAGGAGTGATCCGGAACTTGGCTACTCGTACATCTTTCCCAATCTTGAGTTGGCCTTCTGGAGGCCGGATAACGATGATGACGAAACACCGTACTTTGCTACCGTCGGCGTGGGTAGAGTGGGCTACTACACCGCATGAGATGACGTTTCGAGGTTTCAGGATCGCTTAGTCCGCTTTGGGTCGGAAGCGGACATTCCAGATCCGCCGTTTTGACAGCAAGCTGGATGCGGTATGAGAAGCTGCTCGCTTGGCAAGCTTCGACGCGCTGTGTGATCATAGCCAACGCAACTTGCAAGCTAATATTGTGGATGCCTACTGACATGGAAAGAATTGGCTTTGGTGGAGGCTGCCATTGGTGCACGGAAGCCGTGTTCGCTTCACTGCGTGGCGTTACCCACGTAGAGCAGGGTTTCATTCGTGCCGATGCCCCCGACGACGATTTCTCCGAAGCCGTGGTGCTCACGTTTCAACCAGAAACGATCTCGCTACGGTCCCTGATCGAGATCCATTTGCGGACGCATTCAAGTACATCGAATCACGCAATGCGGAAGAAGTATCGCAGCGCAATTTACGCAATGGACGAGACCCAGGCCGAGGCTGCGCGACGCGTCCTGACCGAAGTCGCGACAGGATTCGATGCGCCTCTTGTTACCAGTGTGCTGCCCTTTCGGGCCTTCAGGGCATCGGAGGAACGCTTTCAACGCTACGCTGAAAAGAATGCCGGCGGTCCGTTCTGCACGGCCTATATCGATCCGAAGCTGGCCTTACTCAGAAAAGAATTCGGCCGTTTTTTGAGTCCGGTATCCGAGTTGCCGTGATTGTGAGGATCACGGCTGTCGTTCGGAAGCGGACATAGCCATAGGTCTGCAATCAGCCGGAAGCGAACAGTGGAGAGACGATGGACTGGCAACCAATTTCAGAAACTTAATTATGGGAAAAGATCAGCAGCGCCGAAGGCCGGATGAGTCCGCCTATCTTCCGTCTGTGGGAAGCGATTAAGATTACGCCGGAAAAATGGAGCGAACAAGCCTACGGCCTGGAAGGCGAAGGATTTTGGGTCGTGGCCGTGATCGGCAACCGAGCAATCTGGTTTAACGATATCGAAGACGGGTTCAATTGCTCTTCGTATAAAGTCCCAGGAAAGCTTGCGGAATACTTCTGCAACCAGGATGAACTGGAGATCGCAGTTCAGAATATATTCAGGATCATTGAAACCGGCAATGATGTATCCATCGGACGCGCTGCGCCAGTCGCAGAGGTAGGAAAGCCGCGATAGCCCGGAAAGCTCGAGGTCTACTTCCGCTCCGAAGCGGACTGACGACAGGTCCGTGATCGAGCATCCGCAGCCAGGCCGCGACGGTCCGCTTTTACCGGATTGCCTGAGTTGCCGCCCCGCGTGCCGCCTACGTTCCAAGTTCCCTCGGCACGCGTTCGAGCGACGGCGCAGTACACATCAAGCGCTGCCGGTAGCCGACGCGTTCTGCATGAGGTGCGAGGGCCAGCCAATACGGACCAACAGGCCGTCCGGTCCGCAAACCCCAACCTCGTAAAGCCCCCACTCACGGTGACGCAAGACACCGCCAGGCCTGATGACCAGGTCGTCTACCCGCGCGGCGATGGCATCCACGTCCGGCGTGCGGATAAAGACACCAAACGGATTGTGCTCTTCCGGCACGCGCCACGGACCGCTACCCGCCTGCGTCAGGTGCACTTCGCAACCCCAGCCCGTCATGATGATGTAGTTCGTGTCGCCGCCGGTGCGCTCGAAGCCGAGACGCTCCCAGAACGGCTGAGCAGCCGCAAGATTGTTACTCGGTACAATGGCAAATGCGCCTACGGTAGGGACGGTCATCTTACGCTCCAGTTGGATGGGAGGCCTTCGCCGCGCAGGACCCGTCGGGCGAATGGCGAGTGCACGCTGTTGTGCGGCCCGGTGCTCGACACTATTTTCGCAAGGCGGATAGCGCTGAGCAAGTAGAACCTCGCAGATGGGGCGGTAGCGAACGGTAAAATAGGCCGGCTGACGGCCAGAAGCAGACGGCGAGCACCATTTCAACATCGAAGGATGCTTTTCTCATGAACGACGCCCTGACGATTTCCATACCCCGCCTTCACACGGCTCGCCTGACGCTGCGAGAGTACCGTGTCGACGATTTCGAATTGTTTGCAGACCATTTGTCGCATCCCGACAGCGCGGCGCATCTGGGCTTGGCAGACCGTCAGACTGCCTGGCGCATCTTCAATTCGCATGCCGGATTCTGGCTCCTGAACGGGGCTGGCTGGTGGTCGATCGAGGACCGGCAGACAGGTCGGTTGGTGGGCAGCGTGGGGGCCTTCTTCCGCGACGGATCGCCCGTGATGGAGATGGGTTGGAATACCTACCGGGCATTCTGGGGACAAGGGATTGCGAACGAAGCGGCGGCGGCAGTCCTGCATTATGCGTTCGAGGTGCGGCGCGAGCCGAAGGTACGGGCCCTGATCGATGCCGGCAACGAATCGTCGCGCCGTATTGCCCAGCGCCTCGGCATGACCTACGAATCGAAAACTGAGCTGCACGGCAAGGAAGTCAATACTTATACGCGCGAGCGTACCTGAGGCGGGTGCGATCGGCGATGGGCCGATATGGCAACCTATTCTACGAATGCGATCACAAGAAGGTCTACTATCCGACCCGGCGCGATGAGGAAGCGGTCAATCCGGACGGCTCGATGCTGCGATAAAGAACATCCCCTTCGGGCCGGCTGCGACACTCATCCAGCATCGAAGCTGGGCAGCACCTCGCGCCGGAACAATTGCAGCACCGGATTCTCGTTGTCGCGCCGCCAGGCACAGACCGTCTGCACCGGTTCGGTCTCCATGCGCCGCATGACGATGCCGTCGAACTTCAGGCGCGCGGCGCCTTCCGCGATCAGGGCGGCGCCGATGCCGGCGCGTACCAGGGCCAGCATGGTGTGCACCTGGCCGATGTGCTCGACGGTGTCCGGCACGACGCCGGCCCTGGCGAAGCGCTCGCTCAGCATCTGGTAGAAGGGGCGCGCCTCGTAGGGGGAATACATGACGAAGGGCTTGCCGTGCAGGTCCTTCAGCGTGGGCGCCAGCGGCCAGGCGTCGGCCTCGCGTTCGTGGATGGCGAGCATCAGCGGCTCGGTGGCCAGCAGCGCGCTGTCGAGTTCACTGTTCAGCGTATGGGGACGCATCAGTCCGAGATCGAGTTCGCCCGCATTCAGGGCCTCGACCTGCACCGTGCTGACCAGCTCCTTGAGGTTCAGCGCGACCCCGGGCGCGCGTTCGCGCAAGCGCCGCACGACTTCCGGCAGCAGGCTGTAGCCCGAGGCCGAGGTGAAGCCGATCGCCAGCGAACCCTGTTCGCCCTTGGCCGCGCGGCGCGCCGTGAACACCGCTTCCTCGGCCATGCGCAGGATGCGCGCCGCCTCCGGGAGAAAGGCCTTGCCGGCCGCGGTCAGGCGCACGGTGCGGCTGTTCCGTTCGAGCAGCTGGGCGCCGACGTGGTGCTCGAGCAGCCGGATCTGGCGGCTCAGCGGCGGCTGCGTCATGCTCAGGCGTTCGGCCGCCCGGCTGAAATGGAGCTCCTCGGCCACCGCGACGAAGCAACGGAGTTGACTGATCTCGAACATGCGTTTCCGGTCCCTGCAGTTGCACTGGGTGCGATGCAGGCGATTATAGGGCGACAGGGCGCCCGGCGGCTCAGCTGACCAGCCCGTGCTGGATCGCGTAGCGGATCAGCTCCGGATTATTGCGCAGGCCCAGTTTCACGAAGATGCGCCCGCGGTAGGTGTTGACGGAGCTGATGCTGATGTCGAGCCGGGCGGCGACCTGCTTCACCGGATGGCCGACCGCAAGCAGGCGCAGCACCTGGAGTTCGCGTTCGGTCAGGCGCTCGTGCGCGTAGCGCGGGCGCGGCGCCGACACTTCGTCCGCCAGCAGTTCGGCCAGGTTTTCGCTCACGTAGCGGCCGCCGGCATGCACCTTGCGGACCGCTTTCAGCACCACGTCGGCGGTCAGCGACTTCGGGACGTAGCCCGCGGCGCCCAGCTTCAGCACCGGGATGCCGAAGCGCGCCTCGCTGTACGAGCTCAGCACGAGTACGCGGACCTGCGGGAAACGCTCGGTGACCACGCGCAGCGCATCCAGTTCATGGACCGGGCTGAGCGTCAGGTCGAGCAGCAGCAGGTCGGTATCGACCGTCGCCAGCAGCGCCAGCGTCGACGGCAGATCTGACGCTTCCCCGGCCACGACCACGTCCCGGTCGCCGGAGAGCACTTTTTTCACGCCTTCGCGCACCAGCTGGTGGTCGTCGGCGACGATAACCCGGATCATCGTTGGTGCACGCCCGCGGATGGCACGCCGGGCGTTGTATGGAAATGTGACGTCATCATCATAGTGTCGAAAAAACGGATGTGGCGCCGCTTCGGCAGGGCGCAGCCGCCGCCGGCGCTGCGCCGCGAATGCGCGATGATAGGGGGTGCGGATGAGATATGCCATGGAACCGCCAAAGTTGTGACGGCCCGACGCATGCGGTGCGACATCGCGTAGGACTGCGCCGCACCGGCGGTCCCGGGCGTCGCAGGTCGCGGCGCTTCGTGCGACGCCCTGTCGTCAACCGTACGATGGCAGCGCGCGGAGGGCCTCTATAAGCTGAGCCCGTGACTACTGGAGAGGACGCCCCGGGCGGCTGCGGCATATGGATCTCATTTCGGCTTTCGATACGGCGCTACCCGGTGCCGCCGGCACGACCTTTCAGCAGGCGCTGCACTGGCTGGAACGCAGCCCCGCCTGCGTGGTCCTGCTGGCCGGCAGCGAGTACGAATGCCTGTATGCGAACCCGGCCGGCGTCCGGCTCGCGGGACGGCCGGTGAGCGGCGCCATGCTGTTCGATATCCTGCCCGAACTGGAGGAGCAGGGCGGCCGCGCCCTGCTCGAGCGGGTCGCCGCGCGCGGGCGGCCGTTTGCCGGGCGCGCCCGCAAACTCGGCCTGCGCCGCGGCGGCGTGCTCGAGTGGCGCCTGGTCGACCTCGTCCTGCTGCCGCTGCCCGGCGTCGCCGGAACGCGGCCCGGCCTGCTCGTGCAGTGCTGCGACGCTGCGCGTCCGCGGCGCAGCGTGCCGGGCACGCTGGCGGTCGCGGGCCACGATCCGCTGACCGGGCTGGCCGGTTACGATGGCTTCCGGGACGCGCTCGAGCGCGCGCTGGCCGCGCCGCCGGACGCGCCGCAGCGCATGGCCGTGGCGCTGGACATCAACCGCTTCCACCGCGTGAATGCCTGCGTCGGACGCGGCAGCGGCGACCAGGTGCTGCGCGAGCTGGCCGGCCGGCTGTCGGCCGCCGCCGGGGCCGGCACCACCGTCGCGCGCGACGGCGCCAACCGCTTCCTGTTCCTGTACGGCGCGGACGACGCGCAGGCGCCCGAGGCATTGCTGGGCTGCTTCGCCGCACCCTTCCACGCCGACGGTCCGCCGCTGTACCTGAGCGCCAGCGTCGGCGTGGTGCGCTTCCCGGCGGACGAGCCGAGCGCCGACCATGTGCTGGCCTCGCTCGAGCACGCGCTGGTCGAGGCGCAGCGCGCCGGTCCGGGCGCGGTGCGCACCGGTGGCCCGGTGGGCGAGCGCGAGCGCGAGCGGGCCCGCATGTCGCTGGCCCTGCGCCAGGCGATCGACGGTCACGGCATCGCGGTGCATTACCAGCCGCAGGTGGACCTGGCCAGCGGGCGGATCAGCGGCGTCGAAGCGCTCGTGCGCTGGCAGCACCCGGTGCTGGGCGCCGTGCCGGCCGACACGATCGTGCGCGTCGCCGAAGAGAGCGGGCTGATCGGCCTGCTCGGCGAGCGGGTGCTGCGCCAGGCCTGCACCCAGGCGCAGGCCTGGCGCGCGATGGGCTTTCGCGACCTGCGGGTGGCGGTCAACCTGTCGGCGCGCCAGGTGCAGATGGCGGGTCTCGAGCGCACGGTGCTGGATGCGCTGGCTGACAGTGGACTGCCGCCGGGCTGCCTGGACCTGGAATTGACCGAGAGCGTGGCCATGGACGACGTCGCGCAGGCGCTGGCCTGCTTGCAGTCCCTGAAACGGCGCGGCATCCAGCTCTCGCTCGACGATTTCGGCACCGGCCATTCCAGCCTGGCCTGCCTGCGCCTGTTCCCGATCGATACCCTGAAATTAGACCGCTCCTTCCTCGAACTCGTGCCCGGCAACGCGCGCGCGGCGGGCCTGGTCAAGACCATCATCGCGTCCGCGCACGGGCTGGGCATCCGGGTGGTCGCCGAAGGCGTCGAGCACGAAGCCCAGCTCGCCTTTTTGGCGCGCAGTGGCTGCGACGAGATCCAGGGTTATTTCTTCTCGCGTCCGCTCGCGCCGGACCAGCTGACGGCAATGCTGCTGGCCGGCGCCAGCCTGCCGGCCCGGTTGCGCCGCCACGCGCTGCGGCTGCCGACGATCCTGCTGGTGGAAGGCGACCCTGTGCGGCGCCGCGCGCTCGGCGCACTGGCGGCGCAGTGCCTGGAGAGCGGAGGACGCGTGCTGTACGGCGCCAGCGCCGCGGAAGCCATCCGCATGTTCGAGGAAGCACCCGACCTGATCGTGATCGGGACCGGCCTGCCGGACATGCGCGCCAAGGCCATCCTGCGCAGCACGCGCGAGCTGTGCCCGGAGGCCGGACGCATTCTGCTGGCGGACAGCCGGCCGCTCCCCGGCGGCCTGCCGACGGGGCTGGGGCCGGCCGAGACCGTCGTCGTCTGGCCCGGCGGACACGCGGCGCTGCTGGCGCACATGCGCGCCGCGCTGGGTGCCCGAGGCGGGACGTCCGTTTCCGCCGCGGCGTCGGACGCGCCGGCCCGGCGCGGTCCGCCGCGCGCGTGACGACAACGCGTAGCAATCCATCCGACTTCATGTACAGCCGCCGACCCGCTAAGCTGTACAGCCCGAACCATGCATTCCCGCGTCCGAGCGGCACGATCCAGTGGCACACAACATTCTTCACGCACCCAGGCCGACGGTCCTGGTCGTCGACGACCATCTCGACGCCGCCGACACCCTGGCCGACCTGCTGCTGCTGATCTACGACTGCACGGTGCACGTCGCGTACTCGGGCAGCGAAGCGCTCGCCGTGGGCGACCGGGTGCAACCGGATTGCGTGATCCTGGACGTGTCGATGCCGCGCATGGACGGGTTCGAGACCGCGCGCTGCATACGCGGGCGGCCGTGGGGGCAGCTGAGCTACATCGTGGCGCTGACCGCGTGGGGCGACGACACCACCCGCTCCCATACGAGGGAGGCAGGCATGGATTGCCATCTGGTGAAGCCGGTCAGTATCGACAGCCTGCTGGGCGCCATGGCGCACCTGCGCTGCTGAGCGCCGGTGCGGCCGCATCATGGGGCTGGCCGGGCATCCGCGTTCGCATGGACGCCGCGCCGTGCTATCTTGACGTTCCTGGTCGATGATGGCGCAACCGCGCGCAGGGAAGGCTAGCAGCATGGCGAAGCTCGCAGCCGGCCTCGAGAAGGCCGCCCGGCTGGCACGTACGGTGTCCCGGGACGACTGGGCCATGGCCAGTGTCCACGGTCCGGATGGGAGCGCTGTGCAACGCTTCTGCACGTCGGATGACGCCGCCGTCGCCGCCGCGCTGGCCGGCCTGGCGGCGCAGGCCGCCGGCGCGGCGTGCGACCTGCCGGACCTGGACGGCGCCGCGCTGTCCGCCGCCGGCCGCGCGCTGGCGGGGCAGGCCGGCGTGCGCGCCTTCCGGGCCGTGCGCTGCGGCGCGTGCGTGCTGGCGGTCGCGAGCGCCGCGCCGCGCCCGCCCGACGCGGCCGTTCTCGCTGCGCTGGAACAGATCGCCGGGCTGTGCGCCGACGCCATGGCCGCCGCCGCGCCCGCCGCCACCCCGCAGGATTTCCGCCAGCTGTTCGAATCGGTGCCCGGCCTGTACCTGGTGGTCGCGCCGGACAGCCTGCGCATCGTCGCCGCCAGCGACGCCTATCTGGATGCCACCATGGTCACGCGCGCGCACATCCTCGGTCGTCCGATCTTCGACGTGTTCCCGGACGACCCCGAGGATGCCGAAGACGGCGGCGTCGCGGCGCTGCACGCGTCGCTGCGGCGCGTGCGCGAGACCCGCCTGCCCGACGTGATGGCGGTGCAGCGCTATCCGATCCGCCGTCCGCAGGAGGCCGGCGGCGGGTTCGCGCTGCGCTACTGGAGCCCGGTCAACTCGCCGGTGCTGGGGCCGGACGGTACGGTCCTGTACATCATCCACCGCGTGGAAGACGTGACCGACTACGTACTCGCGCACCGCCCGGCCGGCGGCCCGGAGCGGCGCGCAACCGACCGTGTCGAGGCGGAGATCGTGCTGCGTTCGCATGAACTGCGGCGCATGGCCGACTCGCTGGCGCAGAGCGAGCAGCGGCTGCGCTACGTGACGCGCGCCACCAACGACGTCGTGTGGGACTGGCACATGGCCGACGACGCGCTCTGGTGCAGCCGCGGTGCGCTGGAACCGTTCGGCAGCGTGCTGGCGCACGTGACTCACCTGCGCGACTGGGAGGCCGCTGTCCACCCGGACGACCGCGCGGATGTCGGCGCCAGCCTGCGCGCCAGCGTCGCCGCGCGCCGCGAGAACTGGGCCGCCGAGTACCGGCTGCGGCTGCCCGACGGAAGCGAGCGCGACGTGCTGCACCGCGGTTTCCTGGTGATCGACGAGGACGGCAGGCCGCAGCGCATGGTCGGCAGCATCGCCGACCTGACCGAGAACAAGCGCCAGGAAGCGCGCCTGCGCATGCAGGCCGAGATGCTCGACTATGCGACCGACGCCATCCTGGTGCGCGGCCTGGACCATCGCGTCCTGTACTGGAACCAGGCGGCGGCCGCCCGTTACGGCTGGCGCAGCGAGCAGGTGATCGGGCGGCCGGTCGGCGACACCCTGTACGCCGGCGTCGGCGCGGCCGATTTCGAGCACGCGATGCAGGCGCTGATGCGCCACGGCGACTATACCGGGCGCATGGTGCACTCGGCCGCGGACGGCGGCCGGTTCGTCGTGCACGTGCACTGGATCCTGGTGCGCAAGGAAGACGGCAGCCCGCGCGCGATCCTGTCGGTGGAGACCGACCTGAGCGAGCGTATCGTGCTGGAACGGCGCCTGCTGCAGATCCAGAAGCTGGAATCGCTGGGACGCCTGACCAGCGGCCTGGCCCACGATTTCAACAACTGGCTGACGGTCATCATCGGCAATGCCGAGGAACTGGTGGAGGAGCTCGCCGGCCAGCCCGCGCTGCACGACACCGCACGCCTGATCCAGATGGCCGGCGAGCGCGGCGCCGAGCTGACGCGCACCCTGCTGGCGTTCGGCCGGCGCCAGCCGCTCACGCCCGAGATCCTGGCCGCCGGCGCCGCGATCGAAGCGCTGCGCCCGCTGATTGCGCGCAGCCTGCCGGAAACCATCGACCTGCAGCTGCTCGACACCGGACACCGCTAGTGCGTCTATGCCGACCGCGCCCAGCTCGAAGCGGCCCTGCTCAACCTGTGCATCAACGCGCGCGACGCCATGCCCGAGGGCGGCAAGCTGACCATCCAGCTGATGCTGGTGGAGATGGACGCGCAGAAGCTGCAAGTGAACCGCGCGCTGGCACCGGGCGAATACGTGGTGATCGCGGTGGCGGACAACGGCCAGGGCATCGCGCGCGACGTGCTGGAACACGTGTTCGAACCCTTCTTCACGACCAAGGACGAGGGCTCTGGCAGCGGGCTGGGGCTGAGCATGGTGTACGGCTTCGTCGCCCAGTCGAGCGGCGACGTGACGATCTATTCGGAGCCGGGCCGCGGCACCCAGGTCAAGCTGTACCTGCCGCGCGCATTCGACGAGCCGCCGCTGCCGCTGCAGGCGCAGCCGCAGCCGCAAGCGCCTGCCGGACCCGCGGCGGCGCCGCGCTCGGCGGCCGGTTGCGCGGTGCTGCTGGTCGAGGACGACCCGGTGGTGCGCGCCCATATCAACGCCCAGTTGCGCGAACTGGGTTGCCGGGTCGAGGCCGCGCCCGGTGCGGCGCAGGCGCTGCAGCGGCTGGAGGCCGGCGAGCCGGTCGACATCCTGTTCACGGACGTGGTCATGCCCGGCATGTCCGGCATCGAACTGGCCGCCCGCGCGCGCGCCATGCGGCCCGGGCTGCCGGTCCTGCTGAGTTCGGGCTATACCTTCGAAGCCGTCGAGCACGAAGACACGCTGGGGCGCGACGTGTGCTTCCTGAGCAAGCCGTACGGGAAGGCAGCCCTGGCACGGGCGCTGGCGGACGCGCTGGAGCGGGCGGGGCGGGCGCCATGACGCCGCAGGCGCCCGACCGCAGCGAATCCGACGCGGTGCGCCGGCGCATGCTGGCGTTTGCCGCCGTCGCCGGGCAGCTGGCGGCGCCGGCCGATCCCGACACGCTGGGCAGCCGGCTGCTGGGCTGCCTGCGCGACGACGTCGAGGCGCTGGTGCTGTACCTGGCGCTGGAGGGCGGCAGCTTCACCCTGCTGCTGCAGGCCGGCTGCGCCGCCACGCCGCCGCCGCACGCGGTGTCGGCCAGGGACATCTGCGGCATCGACCCGGCCGAACTGTTCCTGCCCGGCGAGCCCCTACACGTGTTCGTGCCGGGCCCCGGACGCCCGGCCTGGAGCGGCGCGCGCGGCGCGGCCCTGGCGGCGCTGCCGGTCGGCGGCGCCGGGCCCGGCGCGGCGCGCGGGCTGGCGCTGTTCGTACTGGCAGCGGCCGGCCAGGCACCGTCGCTGGCCGCGCTGCTGGAGCTGAGCGCGCGCAAGGCGTTCGAGGCGCTGGTGCCGGCGTCGCCGGCGGCGGCCGCGCAGGCGCCGGACGCGGCAGGACGGATCCGGGTGCTGCTGATCGACGACGAGGACCTGGTGGTGGCACACGTGAAACGCATCCTGGAGCGCGCCGGCTTCGCCTTCCACGCGGCGCCGAGCGCGCATGCCGGGCTGGCGCTGGCGGCCGCGGTCCACCCCGACGTGATCCTGATCGACCAGGTGCTGCCCGGCCTGGACGGCACCGGGCTGCTGCGCCTGGTGCGCCGCGACGACCTGCTGAGCACCGTCCCGGTGATCATGATCTCCGGCCGGGCCGGCGAAACCGACCGCATCGCGGCGCTGGGCGAAGGTGCCGACGACTTCGTGGCCAAGCCGTTCAGCAACAAGGAACTGGTGGCGCGCATCGAGGCCAACGTGCGCCTGGTGAAGCTGCGGCGCGACGCGACCTGGCGCCAGGGCGAGCTGCTGCGCGACGACGAGCGCCGCATGCTGGCGCGCGAGGTGCACGACCAGCTCGGCCAGATCCTGACCGTTGCCCGGGTCGACATCCGCCTGCTGCAGGACCGTTTGGCAGCGCCGGAACGGCCGCCGTCGACCGGCGAGATTCAGGCCGAGCTGCGGGCCGCACTCTCGGGCATCGACCTGGCGATTGCGGCGGTGCAGGACATCGCGGCCCTGCTGCGGCCGCCCGAGCTCGAGGAGGGCGGGCTGGTGGCGGCCCTCCGGTGGCAGGCGGCGGACATGCGGCGCCGCGCGCGCATCGACTGCGTCGTGCGCCACGACCCGGCGGGTTACGTCGAACCGCCGCCCTTCGTGGCCGGCGAACTGCTGCGCATGTGCCAGGAAGCCCTGACCAACGTGCTGCGCCACGCCGGCGCGCGCCGGGTTGTCGTCCAGGTGGCGATGCGCAATGCCTGCCTGCTGGTGCGGGTCTGCGACGACGGCGCCGGTATTCCACGCGCCAGCCTGCGTGCGCCGGCCTCGCTGGGCCTGACCGGCATGCGCGAACGGGCCGCCAGCATCCGTGCGTCGGTGCATATCTACGGGCGGCGCGGGCGCGGCACCATGGTCGCGATCCGGCGCCGGCTGGCGTTCTGGTGAGCGCTGCCGCGCGGCCGGCTCAGTGCCAGCGCACCGGCATCAGCATCTTCGAGCGCACCCAGCGCGCCAGCAGATTGCCGCACATGCGCAGCGCGCCCAGGTGGCCCATCACGTGGCGCTGGTAGGTCAGGTTGTACATCGCCAGCGCGAAGCTGCCCTTGACGTGGAGGTGGTGCTTGCCGATCGCGCGCCGCAGCGTGCCGACGGCGTCGGCGCGGCCGAGCGACACCAGCGTGCCGTAGTCGCGGTACTGGAACACTGGCAGCTGCTCAGGCGCGGCGTGCGTCAGCAGCGCGGCCAGGTAGATCGCCTGCTGGCGCGCGGCCTGGGCGCTGGGCGGCACCATCGCGCTGGTGTCCGGGTTCTGGTGGGTGCAGCAGTCGCCCATCGCGTAGATGTCCGGGTCGCTCAGACTGCGCAGCTGGCCGTCGACCAGCACCTGGTTGTTGCGGCTCAGCGCCACGTTCAGCCGGGTGCTGAAATCCGGGCCCTTGACGCCGGCCGCCCAGACCGTGATCGCGGCCGGGAACACGCGGCCGTCGACCGTCGCGATGGCGTCCTCGCGTACCTCGGCCACCGCGGTGCCGGTGCAGATCTCGATGCCCATCGCCTGCAGCTTGCGCACCGCCAGGTTCGAAGCCTGCGTTTCCAGCGACGGCAGCACCTGGGCGCCGCGCTCGACGATGCGGATCTGCACCTGCTGCGGCGAATCGAGTCCGCTCAGGCCGTAGCGGGCCAGGGTGTCGACGGTCTGGCGCAGGTCGGCGGCCAGTTCGATGCCGGTCGGGCCGGCGCCGACGATGGCGATGTCGAGCTGCGGCCGCACGCGCCGCGCCGCGCCGGCGCACAGGCTCAGGAAGCGCTGGCGGAAGGCTTCGGCGCTGGCCACGCTGTCGAGCGACAGGCAGTGGCGTTCGGCGCCGGGAATGCCGAAGAAGTTGGTGACCGAGCCGTAGGCCAGCACCAGGCGGCCGTAGCCGATCACGGTGCGGGCATCGTCGTCGCCGGCGGCGCCGTCGTCGAAGCGGCTGCGCAGCGTCAGCGTGCGGGCGCTGCGGTCGATCTGCACGACTTCGCCGCACAGGAAGGTGAAATGGTTGTCGATCGCCTGGCGCGCGTAGTCGATGGTGTGGCTGGCCGGGTCGATGGTGCCGGCGGCGACTTCGTGCAGCAGCGGTTTCCAAAAGTGCGTGGGCGCGCTGTCGATCAGGATCACGCGCTCCTTGTGGCGCGCGCCGAGCCGGCGTCCGAGCCGGGTCGCGAGTTCGAGGCCGGCGACGCCGCCCCCGACGATGACGATGGATTGCATGGTGTTCTCCAATAGGATCGAATCGGTACGGCACACGGAGCTGCCGGGACGGCGCGCCAGGCGCGCATCCGCCGGCCGCGTGCCGCGGATGGCGCGCGGGCGGCTCGGTAGCGCTTAGTGGCTGACGCTGCGGCGCGCGGCGGCGCGCGGTTTGCGCTGTGCGGTGCGGCCCAGCTCGCGGCCGGCCTGCACGCCGATGCGCGCGCTGCGGGCGGCGGCCACGGCGTGTGCCGAGCCGGTCACGGCCAGTGCGTCGTCGGCCGGCACGCCCATCTGGTGCAGCACCACCGAATACGGCGCCTTGTGGCCGCGCGCCTTGAAGTCGGCCCCGGTCAGCACCACCGAGAAGATATGGTGGGCGGTGTCGCCGAAGCGGCGGCGCAGCTGCTGCTCCGCTTGCCGGTAGGGCAGGTCGGAGATCAGCGCGCAGGGCAGGCCGCGTTCGACCGCTTCGTCCAGCAGCCGGTCGGCGTCGACGCCGATCGGCGAGCCCGGCGCGGCGCCGTTGGCCTGCATGCCCGGGAATGCGGATAAGTCGAAGATGAGAGCGTGTGCCGGCATGATGAACTCCTTTTCAGAACCGTTGTTACTTGAATGGTCTTTACTATACGGCTGAGTAAGATAAAATAAAAATAAATAATTTTGAGAATTTAATCAGGTAAAGCTTATATGTACCCAGCCAGCTTCAAGCAGTTGCAGGCGATCGTGCTGGTGGCGCGCCACCAGAGCGTGTCGCGCGCCGCCGAGGCGATGCACGTGACCCAGCCCGCCGTGTCCCTGCACCTGAAACTCCTGGAAGAGGCGGCCGGCGTGCCGCTGACGCGGCGCCAGGGCCGCAACATCCAGATGACCGCGGCCGGCGAGCTGATGGTGAGCTACGCCGAACGCATCCTCGGCCTGTGGGAAGAAGCCGGCGACGAGATCGCCGCGCTCAAGGGCGTGACCAGCGGTACCCTGCGCATCGGCGCCGTGATGACGGCCGACTACCTGCTGCCGCCGATGCTGGTGCGCTTCACCACCGGCCGGCCGCACGTGCGCATCCGGCTGCAGGTCGGCTCGCGTCCGGAAGTGATCGGCATGCTGAGCCGCGACGAGATCGACCTGGCCATCATGGGCACGCCGCCACGCGAATTCCCGACCAGCGCCAGCCGCTTCGCGCGCCACCCGATGGCTTTCTTCGTCGCCCCCGGCCACCCGCTGCTGGACAAGCCCGGCGTGACGCTGGCCGACGTCGTCGCCGGCAACCTGCTGGTGCGCGAACGCGGCTCGGGCACGCGCGCGGCCATCGAGCGCGTGTACGAGGAACACGGCGTCGGTCTGGAAATCGGCTCCGAGCTGTCGAGCAACGAGGCGATCAAGCAGATGACGGCGGCGGGGCTGGGCGTGGCCTTCCTGTCGGCGCACGCCTGCGCGCTCGAGGTGCGCAACCGCATGCTGAGCGTGCTGCCGGTGCCGGGCGTACGGGTCCAGGGCGACTGGCACGTGATGCACAAGGAGGCACGCGCGATCCCGACGGTGGCGGCATCCTTCCACGAATTCATGGTGGAGCACGGGCAGCAGGTGATCTCGGACGAGCTGGAAAACCCTGCCGCGCTGTGAGGCCATCGGCCGGGCGCGTATCGATACCCGATGCTGCCGTGTGAGCGGCGCACGGCCGAGATTGCCGGTTGCCTGCAATTCCGGCGCACCGGGCACGGCGCGGCAACCAAGCCGCACCCGACTCAAGAGGCAGTCCTACTTTTGCATGGGCAGCAGGCCTACATGGTGCAGCGCAGCATAACGCGATACTGTCGACAAGGACCGAAAGGCCTCCCACCGCACCATTTCACGAGGCTAACCATGCTGAATTCGATGTTCGCCGCCTGGCCCGCCTATGCGCTCTCCGCGTGGGGCGAGGCTGCAGGCAGACTGCAGGATCTGTCCATTCCCCAGCGCAAGCCGGGCCGTTTCATCCCCGGCTTGTACCATGCGGACTTCCGCTCGATGCGCTACAAGCTGTACATTCCGGCCGCCTACGACGGCACGCCGCTGCCCTTGATCGTGATGCTGCACGGCTGCGGCCAGGATGCCGACGACTTCGCCGTCGGCACCGGCATGAACGACCTCGCCGAACGGGCGCGCTGCCTGGTGCTGTATCCGGAACAGGCGGCCGATGCCAACTGGCACCGCTGCTGGAACTGGTTCGAGGCGGCGCACCACCAGCGCGGGCGCGGCGAGCCGGCCCTGATCGTGGGTGCCACCCGCCAGATCATGGCCGAGTACGCGGTGGACGACAGCCGCGTGTGCGTGGCCGGCCTGTCCTGCGGCGGGGCGATGGCGGTGGTGCTGGGACGCACCTATCCGGAGCTGTTCAGCGCGGTCGGCTGCCATTCCGGCCTGGCGCACGGCAGCGCCACCGACGGCTACGGCGCCATGCAGGCAATGCGCAACGGCGCCGACCCGGCCGTCATGGCGGACGTCGACACGGGCGCGGGCAGGACAGTGCCGGTCATCGTGTTCCACGGCGACGCCGACGCCACCGTCCACCCCAGCAACAGCATGGCGGTGGTGCAGCAATCGATCGACAGCTACCTGGCGCACTGTCCGCACGGTCCGGAAGGGCTGGCGCGCACCGAGGAGAGCGGCGAAGCCGGCGGGCGCGCCTATACCCGCAGCGTGCACCGCAGCCCGCAAGGCGAGGTGGTGGCCGAGCACTGGACCGTGCACGGCACCGCGCACGCCTGGTCCGGTGGCCGCCGCCAGGGCCGCTACACCGATGCGCTCGGCCCGAGCGCCAGCGAAACCATGCTGGCCTTCTTCATGCGTTGCTGAAGCCTTCGACCAGCACCCGATCGCTCGCGAGGTTGAGGGCCGCCGCGCCGCCGCGGCACATCGGCCACGGCGGGGCTAGGCCGCCTTGCGCTTCGGGGTGCGTGTCTTCGGACGGCTGTCCTGCGGCGGCGTTTGGAAGTGCTCGACCAGGAAGTCGATGAAGGCACGGGCGCGCAGCGTCTGGTTGCGCTGGCTCGGGTAGTAGACGAACAGGTCGGCGTCCGGCAGCGTGAACTCGGGCAGCACCACCTTCAGCCTGCCGCTGTCGAGATACCTGGCCAGGTCCCATTCCGAACGGATCAGGATGCCCTGGCCGTTCAGTGCCCAGCCGAGCACGATGTCGCCGTCGTTACTCGACAACATGCCGTGCACCTTCACCACTTCGGTGTGGTCCTGGTGCAGGAAGCGCCAGATGCCGTAGGCGTCGTCGTTCTGCCGGTGGATGATGCAGCGGTGCCGGGCCAGGTCGCCCAGGGTGGCCGGCGTGCCGTGGCGTTCCAGGTAGGCCGGCGACGCACACAGGAAGCGGCGGTTGGACAGGATCCTGCGCGCATTGAGGCGCTTGTCCGGCAGCGTGCCGAAGCGGATGGCCAGGTCGAAGCCGGTGTCGACCAGGTCGATCGGCCGGTCGGTCACTTCCATCTGCACCTCGACCTCCGGGTAGCGCGCCGCGAACGCCGACACCAGCGGCGCGATCGTGGTGCGCCCGAAACCGAGGGTGGCGTTCACGCGCAGCAGGCCGCGCAGCGCCGAGCGTCCCTGCGACACCAGGTCTTCCATCTCGCGGATGTCGGCCAGGATGCGCGCCGCCCGCTGCAGGTAAATCTCGCCTTCGCCGGTCAGGCTCAGCGTGCGCGTGGTGCGGTTGACCAGGCGTACCCCGAGCCGGCTTTCCAATGCGGCCAGGCGCTTGGTGGCGGCCGGCGGCGTCAGGTCGAGCGCCCGCGCGGCGGCGGCCAGGCTCCCGAACTGGGCGACCAGCACGAAGAATTGCATGTCCGAGGTCGGGTCATTCTTCACCATGATTCACTTCATAATTGAATTTGGGAGAATTATAGGAGCTTTGCCACGGCTTAACCTGCGGTTTTCAACACAGGAGACTTTCCATGAAAATCGTCGACATCCGCGAAAAGACCGTCCCCATCAGCTCACCGATCCGCAATGCCTACATCGACTTCAGCAAGATGACGCTGAGTCTGGTCGCCGTGGTCACCGACGTGATCCGCGACGGCAAGCCGGTGGTGGGCTACGGCTTCAATTCGAACGGGCGCTACGGCCAGGGCACCCTGATGCGCGAGCGCTTCATCCCGCGCATCCTCGAAGCCGACCCGGCATCCCTGGTCGACCAAACCGGCACCAACCTCGATCCGCACAAGATCTGGCACTGCATGTTCACCAACGAAAAGCCGGGGGGGCACGGCGAACGCTCGGTGGCGATCGGCACCATCGACATGGCGGTATGGGATGCCGTCGCCAAGATCGAAGGCAAGCCGCTGTTCCAGCTGCTGGCCGACCGCTACGGCGACGGCCGGCCCGACCGCAAGATCTTCGTCTACGCCGCCGGCGGTTATTACTACCCAGGACAGGACCACGCGAAGCTGAAGGACGAGATGCGCAGCTACATCGACCGCGGCTACACCGTGGTCAAGAAGAAGATCGGCGGCGCCTCGCTGGACGAAGACCTGCGCCGCATCGACAGCATCCTGTCGGTGCTGCAGGACGGCCAGAAGCTGGCGGTGGACGCCAACGGCCGCTTCGACCTCGACACCGCGATCAGGTATGCGAAAGCGCTGTCGCAGTACGACCTGTTCTGGTACGAGGAGCCGGGCGACCCGCTCGACTTCGAACTGCAGGCCACGCTGCGCAACTACTACAAGAACCCGATGGCGACCGGCGAAGACCTGTTCTCGATGCAGGACGCGCGCAACCTGATCCGCTACGGCGGCATGCGCGCCGACCGCGACTGGCTGCAGTTCGACTGCGCGCTGAGCTACGGCCTGGTCGAGTACCTGCGCACGCTCGACATGCTGCGCGAGCACGGCTGGTCGCCGCGCCGCTGCATCCCGCACGGCGGCCACCAGATGTCGCTGAACATCGCGGCCGGCCTGGGCCTGGGCGGCAACGAATCGTATCCAGACCTGTTCCAGCCCTATGGCGGCTTCCCTGACGGGGTCAAGGTCGACAACGGCCACATCACGATGCCGGACCTGCCGGGCATCGGCTTCGAGGGCAAGGCCGACCTGTACGCCGAGATGCGCAAGCTCGCCGACTGAGCCGGGGCCTGAGAAGACGAACCCGGGACACGGGGGCAGCCGGACATGCCGGCGGCATCCCGGCGGCAGCCGGTCCGCATAAGGATAGTCGCCCCCGCCGCATATCGATCCTCGAAATCGGTCCTTCCCGATGCGGCCGGGATTCCCTATGATGCCAACCCAACAATATGCCCGCCGTTATCCACGGCGCGGCATGTCGGCTCGTCTGCCCGCCCGGCGCTGAATGTGCACGCGCCCGGCCAGCGGCCCGCCGGACCTCCCAGCCTGCACGACCCGCATGGTGCGACGTCCCGCAACAACCCGTCTTCAACTCAGGAACCATCATGCGCACCATTGCCATCCTCCGCCGCCGGCGGATCAGTCTTCTCGTCGCCGGCGTATTCGCCGCCGCTTCGCACGCCCAGGCCCACGGGCCTGCCGCAGACACCGCCGTAGCCGAAGCCGCGGCCGCCGATACCGCCGTCGCCGATGCCCCGGTGCAGACCGTCACCGTCAACGGCGAGCGCGAACGCGAGGGCCGGAAGGAACGTTCGCGCGGCGCCCTCGGCTCGCGCTCCGACCTCGAGACGCCGTTTTCCACCGCCACCGTCAGTGCAGAACAGATCGAAGACCGCCAGATCGCTTCGCTGGCCCAGGTGTTCGCCGAAGATCCGTCGGTCAGTTCCAAGGGCGGCACCTACACCCAGTCGGCCTACGCGGTCAGCGTGCGCGGCCTGACCCTCGACTTCACCAACGGCTACAAGATCGACGGCCAGCCCTTCCAGATGTACGGCGTCGAACTGCCGCTCGAGACCTTCGAGTCGGTGCAGCTGCTGAAGGGCGCGACCGGCTTCCTGTACGGCTTCGCCGCGCCCGGCGGCATCATCAACTACGTGACCAAGAAGCCGACCGAGGAACGCAGCTTCAGCGCCGACGTCGGTTACGCCAGCGGCAGCCTGTGGCGCGAGCACATCGACGCCGGCGGCCGTCTCGGCAGCGGCAAACGCTTCGGCTACCGCGCCAACCTGGTGCACGAAGCGGGCGGCACCTACAACGGCGCCGAGCTGAAACGCGACGCCGCTTCGCTGGCGCTGGACGCGCGCCTGACCGACGATCTCACCTGGACCGCCAGCCTGCTGTACCAGGAACGCGACCTGCAGGGCGGGGTGCCGACGGTGTCGCTGCAGGTGTATCCGGGCGCCGGCGGCCTGCCGGCACCGGTCGACGGAAGCACCGATTACGGCGCCTACGCCAGCTCCTACTACGATTCGACCATGTGGCTGGCCACCACGGGACTGGACTGGCGCATCGCGCGCGACTGGAAGGCCAACGTCACCTACGGCCACACCTTCAAGCGCATCGACAGCGCCTACGAGACCCTGTACCTCACCGGCCAGGCCGGCGGCTACAGCAATCGCCTGAATCCGTTCTACCGGCCGACGCTCACCTACAACTCGCTGCAGGCCACGGTGGAAGGCAAGTTCGCCACCGGCGAGCTGCGCCACACGGTGTCCTTCGGCGCCGGCCGCCAGACCCTGAGCCGCACGCTCAACCTGCAATCCTCGCTCAGCCTGTTCGGCCCCGCCACCGTCGGCAACCTGTACAGCGCGCCGCCCGTGCTGGTCGACAGGTCGACCGTCAACCGCAGCACGTTCTACACGATCTCGGATTGGGAGCACAAGTCGGTGTTCGCCAGCGACACGCTGGACTTCGGCGAGCACTGGTCGCTGCTGGCCGGGGCGCGCTACGTCGATTACGAAAACCTGAACTACGCCAGCAGCGGCGCCCGCACGTCGAGCTACCACAAGAAGCCGACCACGCCGACCGTGGCACTGCTGTACAAGCCTTCGGCCGCGACCACGGTCTACACCAGCTACGTGGAGGCGCTGGAAGATGGCGGCACGGTCTCGACCACTTATGCCAACGCCAACGAGGTGCTGGCGCCGCTGAAGAGCCGCCAGGCCGAACTGGGCGTCAAGACGGACCAGGCGCGCTGGGGCGCGTCCGCCGCCCTGTTCAAGGTCAAGCGCGGCGCCGCGTACGCCGACTACCGCAACAACCCGCAGGGCATCTATGTGCAGGGCGGCGAACTGCGCTACCGCGGCCTGGAATTGAACGGCCATGCCGACCTGCAGCGCTGGCTCAGCGCGAACGCCGGCGCCACCTGGCTCGACGCCGAGTACAAGGCGACCCTGCCGGCGATCGTCGGCAACCGTGTCGAGAGCACGCCGCGCTTCCAGGCCGTGCTGGGCCTGGACGCCAGGGTGCAGCAGGTGGCCGGGCTGTCGCTGCACCTGGACGCCAGCTACCTGGGCGAACAGGCGGCCAACAGCGCGAATACCTGGAGCGTGCCTTCGATCGCGCTGTTCAACGCCGGCGGCGCCTGGCGCACCCGCGTCGACGGCCATTACGTGACGCTGCGCCTGCAGGTGAACAACCTGGCCGACCGCGCCTACTGGTATTCGACCGCGTCCAACGCGCTGCAGATCGGCGCGCCGCGCACCGTGTCGCTCAACGCCCGCTTCGACCTCTGATCCGACCATGACCCCATCGAGGAACCCTTCCATGAAACGACTCACGACAGGCGGCCTGGTGTTGGCCGCATTGGCCGCCGCGTACAGCGTGGCATTCGGCGCCAACGGATCGACCGCGGCAGCGGCGCCTGCCGCTCAGGCGGCGCCGACCCCGGCAAGCGCCGCCACGCGTCCGAACATCCTGTACATCATGGCCGACGACCTCGGCTACTCCGACATCGGCGCCTTCGGCGGCGAGATCGAGACGCCCAACCTCGACGCGCTGGCGCGCGAGGGCCGGCTGCTGACCAACCACCACACCGGCACCGTGTGCGCCATCACACGCGCCATGCTGATCTCGGGCACCGACCACCACCTGGTCGGCGAAGGCACGATGGGCGAACCGCGCGACGAACGGAAGGGCCTGCCGGGCTACGAAGGCTACCTGAACGACAGTGCGCTGTCGGTGGCCCAGCTGCTGCGCGACGGCGGCTACCACACCTACATGGCCGGCAAATGGCACATCGGCTCCGGCGTCGAGGGCAAGGGCAAGACCCCGGACCAGTGGGGTTTCGAAAGCAGCTATGCGCTGCTGCCGGGCGCGGCGCGCAACCACTTCGGCGGCGAGGAGGCGGACGCGCGCAACTACAGCGAGGACGGCCGCTTCGTCCAGCCGGGCGCGGGCTTCTACTCGACCGACTTCTATACCGACAAGCTGATCGGCTACATCGATGCGCGCCGCGGCGACGGCAAGCCTTTCTTTGCCTACGCCGCCTACACCTCGCCGCACTGGCCGCTGCAGGTGCCGGAACCCTGGCTGAGCAAGTACAGGGGCCGCTACGACGCGGGCTACGATGCGATCCGGCTGGCACGCATCGAACGCATGAAGAAGCTGGGCATCATCCCGGCCGATTTCACGCCGTATGCAGGACTGCCCGAGACCCTGACCCGATCGCCGGCCACGCCGGGCAGCGGCACGCCGCAGGCACGCTACGTGAACGCCGTCAACGGCGCCGCCCAGGGCTACGTCGACCACGGGCCGGGCAGGGTGGTCAAGAAGTGGGACAGCTTGACCCCGCTGGAAAAGAAGGCGCAGGCGCGCTACATGGAAATCTACGCCGGCATGGTCGACAACCTCGACCACAACATCGGCCGCCTGATCCGGCACCTGAAGGACATCGGCGAGTACGACAACACCTTCATCATGTTCCAGTCGGATAACGGCGCCGAAGGCTGGCCGGTCGACGCCGGCGACGATCCGAAGGCGACCGACGAGGCCAATGCCGCGCCCGAGGCGTACGCCAAGCTGGGCACCGACCAGGTCAAGCGCATCCAGTACGGCCTGCGCTGGGCCGAAGTCAGTGCCGCGCCGTTCCGCAACGTCAAGGGCACCTCGCACGAAGGCGGCGTCTCGACCCCGCTGATCGTCAAGCTGCCGGGTCGGCAGCGCCCGCGGCCGATCCTGCGCGACGTCACCTACGTCACCGACAACACCGCCACCTTCCTGGCGCTGGCCGGAATCGCGCCGCCGCGCCAGCCTGCGCCGCCGGACATCGACCGCGCCACCGGCAAGGACCGCAACGCCGGCAAGGTGGTGTACGCCGGACGCAACGTCTACCCGATCAGCGGCACCTCGCTGCTGCCGCTGCTGCAGGGCGCCGGCCTCGGCGCGCGCGGCCTGACGCCGGCCGACGAATCCTACGGACGCGGCTATGTGTTCAGCGGCGACGGCCGCTGGAAGGCGGTATGGACCGAACCGCCGCAGGGTCCGGCCGACGGCCACTGGCAGCTGTACGACCTGGCCAGCGACCGTGCCGAGAACCACGACGTCTCCGGCCGGCATCCCGAGGTGGTGCGGGCCCTGGTGCACCGGTGGCAGGTCTACATGACCCAGGTCGGCGGCGTCGAGCCGCTGCGCCCGGCCGGCTTCTACTGAAAGGACAGCCAGCATGCGATTCCGCCTGACCCGGCCGCTGACCGTCCTGCTCCTCCTCGGCCTGATCGGCCTCGCGGCCTGGACCCGGGCCGGCGCCGGCCCGGACCTCCCGCACGGCGTCGCCCGCCTCGGCAGTGAGGCGTTGTGCGCCGCCGCCGGCGGCCTGCCGCCCGGCTGGGGCAGCGATCCGCACGCCGGCATGGTCCGGGTGCCGGACGGCGACTTCACCTTCGGCAGTACCCGCGGGTATCCCGACGAGCGTCCGGCCGAGGACCGGCGCGTGGCCGTCCGCGGCTTCTGGATCGACCAGACCGAAGTTACCAACGCCCAGTTCGCCGCCTTCGTGCGCGCCACCGGCTACGTGACCGAGGCCGAACGCGAGGGCGCCGCGGTGGTGTTCCGTACCCCGAACGAGGAAGAACTGGGGCGGCGGCCCTACGCCTGGTGGCACTACGTGCGCGGCGCCAGCTGGAAAACACGCGACGGCGACGGCGCCGCCCCGGCCGCGCCGCCGCCCAACCAGCCGGTGACCATGGTGACCCAGGCCGACGCGCTGGCCTATGCGCGCTGGCTGGGGCGCGACCTGCCGACCGAGGCCGAGTGGGAGTATGCCGGCAAGGCCGGGCGCGACGACGACGCGCTCGACACCGCGCCGGTCGACGCCGCGGGGCATCCGACCGCGAACTACTGGCAGGGTCCGTTCCCGCTGATGGATGCGGCCCAGGACGGCCACGCCGGGCTGGCGCCGGTCGGCTGCTACGCCGCCAATCCGTTCGGGCTGTACGACATGATCGGCAACGCCTGGGAGTGGACGAAGGACAGCTACGGCGGTCCGCGCCAGGCGCACATGAATGGCGATACCGCGGCGGTGGCGGCGGCGGCGGTACCAGGCGGGCCGGACCAGCCGATGGTGATCAAGGGCGGCTCTTTCCTGTGCTCGCCCGACTACTGCGTGCGCTACCGGGCTTCGGCGCGCGAATCGCAGGAAGCGGACCTGGGGGCGAGCCACATCGGCTTCCGGACCGTATTGCGGGCGGCAGCCGGCTAGCCGGCCCGGCCGTTTTCAATGTCTGTGGCAGCAGGCGATGCGTCGGGCATCGCCGCCCCCGAGCGCGCCAGCTCCGCCAGCAGCCACGTCTTGAACTGCGTGAACGCCGCATGCTGCCGGTGGCGGCGCGGATGCACCAGGTAATGCCCGACGTAGCGCACCGACGTGGTCGTCGCGCGCAGCGGCGCCACCAGCCGGCCCGAGGCCAGCTCGCGCTCGGCCAGCAGCGTCGATTCCAGCACCACCCCCAATCCATCCACCGCCGCTGCGATCGCCATACCGCTCCGGTCGAAGGCGAGCGCGAACTCGCCCGGCACCGCCATGGCGTTCGCGCCGAACCAGCCTTCCCAGCGCACCGACTGGCCGACGCTCTGGATCAGCGGCAGCGCGTACAGGTCGTGCGCGCTGCGCACCGCGCCGGCCAGTTGCGGGCTGCACATCGGCGTGAGTTCCTCGATCACCAGCGGGATCTTCTCGTGCGTGGAGGGCGCCGGTTCGCCGTAGACCACGTCGATATCGCAGTCGTCGTCCTCGAAAGTGGCATAGCGGGTATCGGCCGAAAAGCGCAGGCTGATGCCCGGGTGGCCTGCCACGAAACCCGCCAGGCGCGGCATCAGCCACTGGGTGGCGAAGGTCGGCGCGGTGTGCAGGCGCAGCGGCACGGGGCGGTCGTCCGGCTGGGCGCGCTGGAAGCCGCGCTGCATCTCCGCGAAGCCGCGCTGCACGTGTTCCAGCAGCAGGCGTCCCTCGGCGGTGAGGCCGATCGCGCGCGTGGTGCGCACGAACAGCTTGACGCCGGCCGTGTCCTCGAGCTTGCGGATCGCGTGGCTCACCGCGCTCGGCGATAGATCGACCTCTTCGGCGGCGGCGGCGAACGAGCCGGTGCGGCCGGCTGCCTCGAACACGCGCAGGGCAGTCAATGGAATGCGCCGCAACAGCTTGATGGATGAATTCAATTCATGAGTCATTGCAAATAATCCTTTTGTCGCGCCGGAGTCTATCAATAAAAATACGAAAAGACATTCTAGAAGGCGCTTCTTGTGAATATTTTGCACGAAAGCGCCGCGCCTTTCACGCCGTATCGGAGGAGACCCATGAATCAGATTGCTGCGGCCGGGCTGGTGCCCGCCGCCTACGACCAATTGCGCACCCACGCCTGGCGCGTGCGCCGCTTCGCGCTGCGCATGGGCGAAGTGCAGGGCCAGGGCTACGTGGGCCAGGCGCTCGGATGGGCCGATGTGCTGGCAGTGGCCTATTGTCACGCGATGAACTTGCGCCCGCAGGAGCCGGAGTGGGAAGGGCGCGACCGCTTCCTGCTGTCGCACGGCCACTATGCGATCGCCCTGTACGCCGCGCTGCTCGAAGCCGGCGTACTGGCCGAGGATGAGCTGGACACCTACGGCGCCGACGACAGCCGCCTGCCGATGTCGGGCATGGCCACCTACACGCCGGGGATGGAGATTTCCGGCGGCTCGCTCGGGCAGGGCCTGGCCATCGCGGTCGGCCAGGCGCTCGGCCTGCGCATGAAGGGCAACCCGGCCTTCGTCTACAACTCGATGTCGGATGGCGAACTCGACGAAGGCGCGGTGTGGGAGGCGGCGATGTCGGCGGCGCACCACAAGCTCGCCAACCTGATCAACCTAGTCGACATCAACCGCCAGCAGGCCGACGGCCCGTCGCACGACATCCTCCAGTTTGAGCCGCTGGTCGACAAGTGGCAGGCCTTCGGCTGGCACGTGCAGCGCGTCGACGGCAACGACCTGCAGGCGGTGATCGACGCCTTCGACCGCGCCCGCACCCTCGCCGAGCCGAAGCCGCGCGTGATCCTGTGCGACACCCTGATGGGCAAGGGCGTGCCCTTCCTGGAAGCGCGCGAAAAGAACCATTTCATCCGTGTCGAAGCCGACGAATGGCGTCAGGCCATCGCCGAGCTCGACGCCAACCACGCCGCAGGAGGCCAGCGATGACCCAAGCCCAAGCCAGCAAACCACGCCTGACCACCTCGGCCATGATCGCCTCGATCGCCGCCGAGGGGCAGCGCACTCAGCCCGCTCCGTTCGGCCACGCGCTGGTGGCCGAGGCGGCGCGCGACCCGCGCATCGTCGGCATGACGGCCGATCTGGCCAAGTACACCGACCTGCATATCTTTGCGCGCGAATATCCGCAGCGCTTCCTGCAGATGGGCATGGCGGAGCAGTTGCTGATGGCGGCCGCCGGCGGCATGGCCAAGGAAGGCTTCATTCCCTTCGCCACCTCCTACGCCGTGTTCGCGACGCGCCGCGCCTACGATTTCATTCACCAGGTGATCGCCGAGGAAAACCTGAACGTCAAGATCTGCGCGGCGCTGCCGGGTCTGACCACCGGCTACGGCCCCAGCCACCAGGCCACCGAAGACCTGGCGATGATGCGCGCGATCCCGGGGCTGACCGTGATCGATCCATGCGACGCGCTCGAAACCGCCCAGTGCGTGGCCGCGATGGCGCGCCACGAGGGTCCGGTCTACATGCGCCTGTCGCGCGGCCGGGTACCGCTGGTGCTCGACGAGTACGATTACCGGTTCGAGATCGGCAAGGCCCGGCTGCTGCGCGACGGCCGGGACGTGCTGGTGATCTCGACCGGCCTGATGACGATGCGCGCGCTCGAAGTGGCCGACGTGCTGGCCGGGGACGGCATCGGCGTCGGCGTGCTGCACGTGGCGACCATCAAGCCGCTCGACCTCGATACCATCCTGGCCGAATGCCGGCGCGCCGGCCGGCTAGTCGTGATCGCCGAGAACCATAGCCGGATCGGCGGGCTGGGCGAAGCCGTCGCCCTGGCGCTGCTGCAGGCCCGGGTGCAGCCCGAGCTGCGCCACGTGGCCTTGCCCGACCGCTTCTTGGATGCCGGTGCCTTGCCGACCCTGCACGACCGCTACGGCATCTCGACCGAGGCGATGGCCGCGAATATCCGCCACTGGCTGAAGTAAGCCGCGCAGTAACGGGACCCACCGGTAACAGGCGGGCCCATATCCATCTTGGAACAACAGGAGATAGCAATGGACCGAGCGGTCGCAGCGATACCCAAGGGAGCGGCAGGCCAGAAGAAGCGCATCTGGATCTACGTCTTCCTGTTCACCCTTACCCTGATCAACTACGTCGACCGGATCTCGCTGTCGGTCGCTTCCACCGCCCTGAAGCAGGAGTTTGGCATCTCGCCGATCGCCATGGGCTACCTGCTGTCGTCTTTCGTCTGGCTGTATTTCGTGGCCCTGATCCCGATGGGCTGGCTGGTCGGGCGCTACGGACCGAAGCGCGTCAACAGCTGGGGCATCGGCGTGTGGTCGCTGGCCACCTTGTGCACCGCCTTTGCCACCGGTTTTTTCTCGCTGCTCGGCTGCCGCCTGATCATGGGCGCTGGCGAAGCGACCACTTATCCGGCCGGGGCGCGCGTGGTGCGCGACTGGATGCCGCTGAACGAACGCGGCATGGCCACCGCCGTGTTCCACAGCGGCAGCCTGGTCGGGCCGGCGCTGGGCGCGGTCGGTTTCGGCTGGCTGATCACGACCTACGGCTGGCGCATCGCCTTCGTGGCGGCTGGCGCGGTCGGCTGCGTGTGGCTGGCGGCCTGGCTGAAGTGGTACCAGCACCCGTCGCGCGCCGGCTGGCTGGGCGCCGCCGAGCTGCAGGAAATCACGGCCGGCAGCGTGCCCGCCGACGCCGCCGGGCAGCCGCAGGCCCCGCAGGCCAGCGCGCTCGGCATCCGCGGCCTGGTGCGCTCGCGGACCATGTGGGCGATCGGCCTGTCGCACGGCTGCGCCGTGTACGCTACCTATTTCTTCCTGACCTGGCTGCCGACCTACCTGCAGGCCGAGAAAGGCCTGACCGTGATGACCAGCAGCTTCTACACCGCGATCCCCTACCTGGGCGCGGCGGTACTGGCTATCCTGATAGGCCGCCTGAGCGACCTGGCGGTGCGCGGCAGGAAGGCCGCCGCCGGCCAGCGCCGCTTTGCCGTGGCCGCCGTGCTGCTGGCATCGAGCGTGATCTTTGCCGTCCCGCTGCTGTCCGGCACGGCGGCGATCCTGCTGGTGATCACGCTGTCGCTGGCGACCTGCGCCTCGGCGGTGTCGCTGAACCTGTCACTAGCCAACGATATCCTGCGCTCGAGCGACGACGTGGGCACGGCGGCCGGCTTCATTACCGCGGTCGGCAACCTGTTCGGCCTGCTGGCGCCGATCGTGACCGGCTACGTGGTGGCCGGCACCGGCGGCTTCACGATGGCCTTCACCATCGTCGGCGTGCTGCTGCTGGCCGGCGCCGCGCTGCAGGTGTTCGGCGCCGGGCGGCCGGTGCAGTGAATGGCCGCATCCGCGCGGCATCCTCCCTTATCCATCGAAAAGACTGAATCGTATGAGTGTCATCAGCAGTAAACAAGATAACGGCGCGGCGCGCGCCGGCGTGCGTACGCCCGGCAAGCCGCAAGGGCCGGGCCCGGCGTGGCGCCTCGCCGCGATCCTGGGGCCGGTATTCATCGGCCTGTTCGGCCTGGCCATGCTGGGCGGCGGCATCTGGCTGAGCGCCGTCGGCGGCAGCTGGTACTACGGCCTGGCCGGGCTGGCACTGGCGGCTGGCGCCTGGCTGCTGCTGCGCCGCCGGCGCCTGGGCCAGGTGCTGGTCGCCGCCACCTGGGCGGCGTCGCTGGCCTGGGCCTTGTGGGAAGTCGGCCTGAACGGCTGGGGCCTGGTGCCGCGCGTGGTCGGCATCACCGTGCTGTTCGTGCTGGCGCTGGCGCTGTCGCCGGTCCTGAACGCCGCCCCGCGCGCCGGTGCGCAACCAGGCGGGCGCACGGCGCGCTTCGACCGCCTGCAGGCAGGTGGCCTGGCGCTGGCCGTGCTGACCCTGGCCGGACTCGGCTTCCTGGTGTCGCGCGAGACGCTGCCGGACGCCGGCCCGGAGCAGGCGCTCGCCGCGAATCCGGGCGGCGCCGTTGGCGCCGGGCCGGACTGGTCGTATTACGGCGGCGACGCCGGTGCACGCCGCTACAGCGGCCTGGCGCAGATCACGCCGGCCAACGTCGGGCGGCTGGAACGCGCCTTCGTGTTCCACACCGGCGACCTGCCGGCCAAGGGCGAGCGCTATTCGCCCGCGAATACGCCGCTGAAGATCGGCGACGATCTGCTGATGTGCTCCGCGAAAAACATCCTGATCGCGGCCGACGCGGCCACCGGCAAGGAAAAATGGCGCTTCGATCCGAAGGTGCCGGGCGAGGCGATCGCCCATGCGGCCGTGTGCCGTGGCGTCGCGGTGTACACCGCGCTCGCGCTGCCGGACGGCGCGGCGTGCAAGACGCGCGTGGTCAGCACCACGCTCGACGGCCGCATCGTGGCCGTGGACCGGCGCGACGGTCGCCCCTGCGCCGGTTTCGGCAAGGATGGCCAGGTCGACCTGTGGAAGGACCTCGGGCCGAAGGTGCCGGGCTGGTACTCGCCGACCGCGGCGCCGACCATCGTGCGCGGCATCATCGTGGTGGGCGGGCAGGTGCGCGACGGCCAGGACGAGGATGCGCCGTCCGGCGTGATCCGCGGCTACGACGCCGTGACCGGCGCGCTGGCCTGGGCCTGGGATCTGGCCGATCCGGACAACCTGCACGGCCCGGCACCGGGCAAGACCTATACCCGCGGCACGCCGAACATGTGGACCGCCGCGGTCGGCGACGAGAAGCTGGGCCTGGTTTACCTCCCGGTCAGCAATTCGTCGATCGACTACTACGGCTCGAACCGCAGCGCCGCCGAGAACCGCTATTCGGACTCGCTGGTCGCGGTCGACGTGACCACCGGCCGCGACGTCTGGCACTTCCAGGCGATGCACCGTGACCTGTGGGACTACGACCTCGGCAGCCAGCCCAGCCTGCTCGACTACCCGGGCAAGGACGGCAAGCCGGTCGCCGCGATCCTGCTGCCGACCAAACAGGGCGACCTGTACATCTTCGACCGCGCCACCGGCGCACCCCTGATCCCGATCGGCCAGGTCAGGGCGCCCAAGCTGGGGTCGGTGGAGCCGGGTTTCGTGTCCGACACCCAGCCGGTGTCCGGCTGGCATACGCTGCGCAAGGCACCGAAGACCGAGGCCGACATGTGGGGCTTCTCGCCGCTCGACCAGCTGATGTGCCGCATCCAGTTCCGCCAGTCGAACTATGCGGGCTACCTGACGCCGCCGTCGGCCGACCGCCCCTGGATCCAGTACCCCGGCTACAACGGCGGTGCCGACTGGGGCTCGGTGGCGATCGACCCGGTGCGCCGCCTCCTGATCGCGAACTACAACGACATTCCGAACCGCAGCCGCCTGATCCCGCGCGCAGCCGCCGACAAGATGGGCGTGCAGCCGATCTATGCCAGCAAGACCGCCAACGCGGCGGCTGCCGGCAAGGGCGAAGGCGGGGCCTCGGTCTACCCGCAGGTGCACGCGCCGTATGCGATCAGCGTGAACGCTGGCTGGCGCAACATCGGCACCGGCGTGCCGTGCACCGCGCCGCCCTACGGCGGGATCCGCGCGGTCAGCCTGGATACCGGCAAGACCGTGTGGGACGGCCCGCTGGGCACGGCGCGCCGCAACGGCCCGTTCGGCATCCCGTCGGGTATCCCGTTCAACATCGGCCTGCCGAACAACGGCGGCTCGGTTGTGACTGCCGGCGGCCTGGTCTTCATCGGCGCCGCCACCGACAACCTGTTCCGCGCGATCGACATCCGCACCGGCCGTACCGTGTGGCAGGACGTGCTGCCGGCCGGCGGCCAGGCCAACCCGATCTCCTACGAGGTGAACGGCGAGCAGTACGTGCTGATCGCGGCGACCGGCCATGCCTTCATGGAGACCGGCAACAGCGATGCCATCATCGCCTACAAGCTGCGCAAATAAAGCATGAAGCCCACCATCGACGGACATTGCCGGTCCGGCGGCCGCGCATGGCCGGCGTGCGGTTTCAAGCGCGTGCTCGGGCCGGCGGTCCTGCTGGCCTGCGCCAGCGGCGCCGCGGCGGCGCAATCCTCGCTCACCGTGTTCGGGCTGCTCGACGTCGGCCTGGTACGCGAGAGTGGCGGGGCCGCCGGCGCCATGACCAGGGTGAGCAGCGGCGTGTCGAACGGCTCGCGCCTCGGCTTCAAGGGCACCGAGGCGCTGGGCGGCGGCTGGTCGGCGCTGTTTATGCTGGAGAGCGGCCTCCAGCTGGACAGCGGGGCCACCGGGCAAGGCGGCGTGCTGTTCGGGCGCCAGAGCTACCTCGGGCTGCGCGGCCCGCTCGGCGGCGTCACCGTGGGGCGCCAGTACACGCCGCATTTCGACACCCTGGTGCTGGCCGACCCGTTTTCGAGCGGCCTGACCGGCGACGCCAAGAACCTGATGCCGAGCAGCGGCGATGCCAGCACGCGCATGACCAACGCCGTCAAGTACACCAGCCCGAACTACGCCGGCGCCTACGGCGAACTGGCCTATGCGCCGGGCGGGTCGGCCGCCGGCGGCGGCGCCGGACGCCAGCTGGGCGGCGCGCTGGACTACGCGGCCGGGCCCTGGCACCTGCGCCTGGGCTACCACTACCGCAACACCGACACCCCGGCCGGCCGCCACGGCGGCGCGCGCAACACGCTGCTGGCCGCGACCTGGGACGCCGGCCGCATCAAGCTGCATCTCGGCTATGGCATCGACAAGGGTATCGACAGTTCACCCCTGCGCAACCCCGGCAATCCCTACGGCTATGCGACGCCGCCGGCCGCCAGCACCGACAGCACCGACCTGCTGCTCGGCCTGTCCGTCGCGTCCGGCAGGCATACCCTGATGGCATCCTGGGTGCGCAAGGACGACCGCACGGTGCCCGACCGCGACGCGCACCAGTTCGCGCTCGGCCACCGCTATGCGCTGAGCCGGCGCACCGACACCTACCTCACGCTGACGCGGATTCGCAACCGCAACGGTGCCGGCTACGCGGCCGGCAACGCGATCGAGACCGGCAGCGGCAGCAGGGCCGTCGGTGCCGGGCTGCGCCACCAGTTCTGAACTGAATCGTCCGGACGTTCAGCCGGGTCGGCGGTCATCCGCACGCGCGGCCGGGAACACCACCCGCGCCCGCAACCCCGGCAAGCCGTCCGGCCGGTCCAGCAGCGCAATCGACGCGCCGGCTTGCTGCGCGATCGATTGCGTGATCGCCAGCCCCAGGCCGGAGCCGATCTCGCCGCTCCCCAGCACCCGGTAGAACGGGTCGAACACGCGCGTGCGCTCCCCGGCGGGGATGCCGGGTCCGCTGTCGTCGACGTCGAGCACCACCCGGCCGCCGTCTTCGGCGACGCTGATGTCGACGCGGCCACCGGCCGGGGTGTAGCGGATCGCGTTGTCGACCAGGTTCTTGACCAGGATGCGGATATCGACCGGGCGCCCGCCGACGGTTGGATCGGCATCGCCCACCACGCCGAGGTCGATCGCCTTGGCCTCGGCCAGCGGCACCAGGTCTTCCAGGCACTCCTGGATCGCCTTTTTCAGCGGCACGCGGGCCGGCTGGCCGATGCCGGATTCCTGGGTGCGCGCCAGCGTCAGCAGCTGGTCGAGCATCACGCGCGTGCGCGACAGGCCGGCCGACAGGGCGCCCAGGCGGGCGCGCGCTTCGTCCGGCATGGCGCTGGCGGCCAGCCGCTCGGCCTGCAGCGACATGGCGGTCATCGGCGAACGCAGTTCGTGCGCCGCATCGGCGATGAAGCGGCGCTGCAGCGCCAGCGTGCGCACGGTGCGCGCGATCAGCTGATTGATCTCGGCGACGAAGGGCCAGACTTCGGAAGGCAGCGCCGCCCGGTCGAGTTCACCCAGGTCGTGCGCGCGGCGTTCGCCCAGCTGCACCGCGAGCCGCTGCAGCGGCTGGAACATGGTACGCACCAGCAGCGTGGCCAGCAGCACCAGGACCGGGCCCAGGAACAGGATCGGCATCACGGTGCGCAGGGCGCTGGAGCGGGCGGCGGCGTCGCGCACCGCGGTCTGCTGGGCCACCGCCACGCGCACGCCGTCCCTGCTGGTGCGCACGAACACGCGCCAGGTCTCGTCGCCGACGGCGACTGTCTGCAGGCCGTCCGGCAGCGCTGCCGAAAACCGCGGCCGGCGGTCGGGGCGGCCGACCTCGCCGCCGGGGGCGTCGATGAAGCGCACCACCAGGCGCGCGTCGAAGTCGACGTCGCCCGCCTTTTCGCGCGCCGGCGGCGAGGTCGGTGCCGCGTCCAGGCGGCTGACCAGGTAGCCGACCTGGCGCAGCTGGGTGTCCTGCACGTGGTGGGCGTCGGCGGTGGCGTCGACGTACGAATACACGCCGGCCACCGCCGCGCCGACCAGGATCGCGGTCGAGATCCACAGCGACAGGCGGAAGCGCAGCGAGGCCGTCAGCGGCCCTTGGCGACCATCCATCCGACGCCCCTGACGTTCTTGATGATCTCGCTGCCCAGCTTCTTGCGCAGCGAGTGGATCAGGAATTCGATCGCGTTGCTTTCGACTTCCTCGTTCCAGCCGTAGACGCGGTGTTCGAGCTCGGTGCGCGACAGGATCGCGCCCGGCCGCACCAGCAGCGCCTGCAGCAGCGGGAATTCGCGCGCGGTCAGGCGCACCGCGGTCGCGCCGGCGCGCGCCTCGTGCGTGGCCGGATCGAGTTCGACGATGCCGTTGCCGAGCACCGTGCTGCCCGAGCCTTCCTTGCGCCGCGTGAGCGCGCGCATGCGTGCCAGCAGCTCGGTCATCGCGAACGGCTTGACCAGGTAATCGTCGGCGCCGCCGTCCAGGCCGGCCACGCGGTCTTCCAGCGCTTCGCGCGCGCTCAGCACCAGCACCGGCACGCCGTTGCGCGCCTTGCGGATCGCATGCAGCACCGCCATGCCGTCCAGGCGCGGCAGGTTCAAGTCGAGCAGCACCATTTCGTATTCCAGGGTCTGCAGCGCGGTCAGCGCCGCTTCGCCGTCGCGCACCCAGTCGGCCGCGTAGCTGGCGTCGCGCAGCGCGTGCTGGACCACGCTGCCGATCATCGGGTCGTCTTCGACCAGCAGCACCCTCATGGTCGGGCTCCCGGGGACGCGGCGGACGCCGGGTTCGTCGTTGCGATTGTCATCCTTCTTTCCTTCCTGTGTTTCGCGGGCAGGCGCAGGCCGGCCCTCTGCAATTGTGCCTGAAACAGGCTTGCGTCCGGTTCGAACGAGATCGCGGTCGGAAGGGGGCGGCGTGCGGCCGCGCGATGGTAGGGGCGCAGACTTAGCGGACACTTAGCTGACACTGAGCGGACACTGAGCAGCCTGGCATCGTTATCGCCCGGGAGCTTGTTTCCTAACGCTAAGGGTTCGCTAAGTCTGCCCGGCTAGGATGCGCCGGGTCGCTGCTCAGCCGTTCGGCCGGCGCGGCTTCCCGAGATCCGACGCCATGAAACTATCCTTACTCCTTGTTCTGCTCCTCGGCTGCCTGGCCGGCACGCCCACCGCCGTGCAGGCCTACGAAGGCCGGACCGCCACGCTGGCCAAGACCCACGCGGCGCCAACCGTGAAGCGCAAGGCGACCGTCAAACGCAAGGTCGCCGTCAAGCGCAAGGCCGTGGCAAAGCGCAGGCTCGCGCCGAAGCGCAAGGTCGTGCTCGTGCACAAGCGTCGCGTCCACAAGCCGGCCGCGCTGCTGGTGGCGAGCGCCCCGCGTGCCGCGCGCCTGGCGGCCCTGAAATCGAGTGCCGTGCTGATCCTCGACCCGCAGACGCGCAAGGTCCTCTACCAGAAGAATGCGGATGCGGTGATGCCGATCGCCTCGCTCACCAAGCTGATGACCGCGATGGTGGTGCTGGAAGCGCAGCAGTCGATGACCGAGCAGCTGACCATTGCCGACATCGACGTCGACCGGCTCAAATATTCGTCGTCGCGGCTGCGCGTCGGCACCCGTCTGCCGCGCGCGTCCATGCTGCACCTCGCCCTGATGAGTTCCGAGAACCGTGCGGCGTCGGCGCTGGGCCGGCATTACCCCGGCGGCACGCGCGCCTTCGTGGCGGCCATGAATGCCAAGGCGCAGGCGCTGGGCATGCGCAGCACGCGCTACGTGGAGCCGACCGGCCTGTCGAGCGCCAACGTGTCGACGCCGGAAGACCTGGCCAGGCTGGTCATTGCCGCGGAACGCCATCCGCTGATCCGGCGCTATTCGACCGACCGCGAATTCACCATCCGCCAGGGCACGCAACCAACTGTCTACCACAACAGCAACCGCCTGACCGCCAGCCGCAGCTGGCAGATCCGCATGCAGAAGACCGGCTACATCTCGGAGGCCGGACGCTGCATGGTGCTGCATGCCAGCGTCAGGGGACGGCCGACGGTGATGGTGTTCCTGGACTCGCAGGGCACGCTGTCGCGCGCCGCGGACGCCAACCGGGTGCGTGCCTGGCTGGCCAGTGTCAACCCCTGGGCGCACTCCTGATCACGAACCGATTTTTCCGATTTGCAGCCGGGCGGAAGCAGGCGTATGCTGAAGTCACAAAAGCTCAAAAGCGGAGACAATCATGAACGTTCGTCATGCCTCGTTGCACCTGCCCGCCCGTTTCCACCGTCCCCTGCGCTTCGGCGCCCGCTTCCGCGGCCACGAACTGCTGCTGCGCATGATCCAGCTCGCCCTGATCCTCGTGTTCGCCATCGTCGGCGCGCAGTGGGTCGCCAGGGGCGTGCGCATGCTGGTCGAAAGCCTGAGCTGACCGCCCGCGCAGCCGCGCGTCAGCGCAGCGAGTAGGTCAGGCTGGCGTAGAAGCGCCGGCCGCGCGGATCGGTATAGCTGGGGTCGTACCCGGACAGGAAGTAATACGCCTGGTTCGAGTACGGCGGACTGCGGTCGAACAGGTTCTGCACGCCGGCGCGCAGCTTGAGCTGCGCGTTGAACGCCCAGGCGCCCGACAGGTCCCACAAGGAGTACGCGCGCACCCGGTTGGCCGCGACCACGCTGCCGTCGTCGACATTGATCGCGGTGTTCTGGTCGTCGTAGCCGCTCGAATACGTGTTCGACAGACTGGCCGACAGCGGACCGCGCTCCCAGTCGACCGTGATGGTGTGGCGCCAGCGCTGGACCACGCCGTCGGTGACGAAGCGGCCCAGGTTGCTGATGTAGGCGTCGCCCGGGGCGTTCTGGATCTTCGAGGCCAGCACCCGGGTGCCGTTCACGCGTCCGCCGAAGCGGCCGGCGGCGGTGTCGATGCCGCGCACCGTGAGCGCCAGGTCCAGGCCCTTGGCCAGCTGGGCGCCGCGGTTTTCCTTGCGCAGCTCGATGTAGTCGATCAGGCCGTCCTCGTCGCGGTGCACCAGCTCGCCGTAGCGCGCCAGGTTGCCGAGGATGACGTCGTCGCCGACTTCGCTGATCAGGTCGGTGCGCTTGATGTTCCAGTAATCGAGCGAGGCGGTCGCGTGGCGGCCGGCAGCGAGGACCGTGCCCAGCGAGAACTGGCGGCTGCGCTCGGGCTTCAGGTCGGGGTTGCTGTAGCGGCGCGTGTCCCAATTGTCGGCGCAGTCGGCGTAGTTGTTGTCGACCGTGGCGCAGTACACCGGATCGGGCAGGGTGGCGGTGCTGCTGTACACGGTCGGCCGGTGCAGTTCGGTCATCGACGGCGCGCGGAAACCGCGCCCGGCCGAGCCGCGCAGCAGCACGCCTGCTGCCGGCCGGTAGCTGAGGCCGAGCTTGGGGCTGGCCGCGCCGCCGACCTGCTGGTAATGGTCGTAGCGCCCGGACAGCTGGGCTTCCCACTGCCTGGCGAAGGGCAGCAGCAGCTCGCCGTACACGGCCTGGATGTTGCGGCTGTCGCGCGTTTCGCGGCCGCCTTCGGGCGCCGCGTCGTTGTTGATGTTGTCGCTCAGGAGCAGGGCCGAGGGCGTGAACACGTTGCGTTCGCGGCGCAGCTCGCCGCCCAGGGCCAGTGCCAGGTCGCCGCCCGCCATCGGCATCAGGGCGCGCGAGAACTTGACGTCCCAGGCATCCATCGTGCCGCGCGCGTGGCGCACGTCGTCGTTGACCTGGATGCTGTCCAGCAGCGCCTTGCCTTCGGGGCCGGACGGGCCGAAGGGATTGATGCGGCCGTCGTAGATGCCTTCCAGGAGCTCGTTGTACAGCACGTAGCCGTGGGTGTCCTGGTCCTTGACCGTGTTGACGCTGTGGTTCAGCGCGGTGTCGTAATCCCAGCCGGCCAGCTTGCCGCTCAGGCCCACCACCAGGCGCACGCCCTGGCTGGTGAGGGTGCTGGTGCGGCGCCCGGCCTCGTTCAGGCGCATGCGCAGTTCCAGTTCGCCGGGGATGTCGTCGTCGAGCTGGTCGAGGCCGGTGCCCGCCAGTTGCGGCACCCGGCGGTAGTCGATGTAGCCGGTCACGCGCGCCGACGAGCCGACGTAGTCGGTTTTCGCCCGGCTCAGCGCCAGCTCGGCGTAGGCCTGGTGGCCGGCGCCCAGCTTGAGCACGCCGCGCCCGAGGAAGCTGGCCTTTTCCGACTTCGGATACAGCTCGGTGTCGTTCATGTAGTCGTAGGTGCAGGCGTCGACGCCGCCGGTGCCGGCCGGCAGGTAGACGTTGTCCGGCGCGGCGCAGCCCGGCACCGACAGGTTGATCAGGCGGTTGGTGATCGGACGGCCGCCGATCGTGAAGCCGATGTCCTGCAGGTGGTCGCGCTGGGCGGAGGTCAGGCGGATATTCGCCGGGCCGGTGTAGCCGGACAGCAGGTGGCCCAGGCGCTGCTCGACCTGCAGGCCTTCGATGAAGCTGCGCTGCGAGGTGCTGAGCGCATCGGTGCGCTGGAAATCCGCCACCGCGAACACGTTGAAGCCGTCGCGGTCCAGGTCGCCCTTGCCGGCGCCGATGCTGGCCGTGCGCTTGCCGGCGCCGCCTTCGCGCGTCTTGCCGGCGTAGGCGTTCAGCTCCAGGCCCTGGAAATCCTTGCGCGTGATGAAGTTGATGACGCCGCCGATCGCATCGGTGCCGTACAGCGCGGAGGCGCCGTCCAGCAGCACCTCGACCCGTTCCAGCGCGGCCGCCGGAATGTTGTTCAGGTCGACGCCGCTGTCGTCGCCGGGCGAGGCGAAGTTGGCCATACGCCGGCCGTTGAGCAGCACCAGCGTCGACGAGGTGCCGATGCCGCGCAGGTTGGCGCTGTTGAAGCCGCGCTGGTCGCCGCCGACGTTGATGCTGGCGCCGTCGGTCAGGCCGTTGACGTTGGCCGCCACGCGCGTCATCAGCTCGGCGGCGGTGGTGACGCCGGCCTTTTCGATTTCCTCGCGGGTGATGGTCTGCACCGGCAGGGCGGTCTCGGCTTCCACGCGGCGGATCGCCGAGCCGGTGATTTCCACGGTGGGCACGGCGCCGGCGCCGCCGTCCTGCGCCTGTACCTGCGATTGTGCCTGCGCCGTTGCGGCCCAGGTAGCGGCCACGGTCCAGGCGCCGGCCAGCAGCACGCCGCGCACGGCGCGCACCAATGTCTTCGTCGTCGTTTGCATCTGTTCTCCTCGTCGCGGCCCGGTATGTGGACGATAGTAAACTTATGGCAAGTTGGAGCGGATAAATATCGGCCAGGACACATTGGGGTGTTGCAAATCTGCTACGAGCAGTCTGCGCGGAAGTTGCCAACGCCGTGGTCGATGATGTCTCGGTACGGCAACAAGTGCTGCCGGCGGCCGGGAAGCTGGGCCTCATTGCTGCAGGTCGGCGGCTTTGGTGCGGCGTCGGCGCGGGACGCGTGCCAGGATGGCGTGCGGCTGCGTCCGGAGCTTGCCAGCCTGCCAACTGGGACATTTTGCCCAGATGGGGCGGCGCCGATTTCCGGTAGCATTGACAGTCTCGACCGGCCCGAGCTGGCGCCGACGCTCTTTTTCTCCTAGTTGACGATGATCCTGCTGGACGAATTCTCCCTGGCACGCCCGCACGGCCACGCCGCGCGCCCGAAGACGAACGATTGACCATGCCGAACCAAGACACCAACGTGATGCCGCGCGATGGCGTCGCCGCCGGCGCGTTCGCCGCCCGCGCCGCCCAGTACTGGGCGCTGACCAAGCCGCGCGTGACCCAGATGACCGTGTTCTGCGCCGTCATCGGCAGCCTGCTGGCCACGTCCGGCTTCCCCGGCTGGGAACTGCTGTTCTGGACCGCCGCCGGCATCTGGCTGCTGGCCGGCGCCGCGTTCGCGGTGAACTGCCTGATCGAAGCCGAAGTGGACGCCCGCATGGCGCGCACGGCGCGCCGCGCCACCGCGCGCGGAGAGCTGACGCGCACCCAGGCCGTGGTGTTTTCGGTGCTGCTGGGCGGCGCCGGCGCGGCCGTGCTGTACTGGCGGGTGAATCCCCTCACCATGTGGCTGACGCTGGCGACCTTCGCCGGCTACGCCTTCATCTACACCATCTTCCTGAAGCCGAACACGCCGCAGAACATCGTCATCGGCGGCTTTGCCGGCGCCATGCCGCCGGCGCTGGGCTGGGCCGCGGTGGCCGGCGAGGTGCCGCTGCAGGCCTGGCTGCTGGTCCTGATCATCTTCCTGTGGACCCCGCCGCACTTCTGGGCGCTGGCAATGTACCGGCGCGACGACTATGCCCGCTCCGGACTGCCGATGCTGCCGCTTACCCACGGCATGGCGCATACCGGCCTGTGCGTGTGGCGCTACAGCATCGCGCTGGCCGCCGCCGCGGCGCTGCCGTGGGCGGTCGGCATGAGTGGCCTGGCCTATCTCGGCGCGGCCGCCGTGCTCAACGCCGTGTTCCTGCGCCATGCCTGGCTGGTGCACAAGCGCTACAGCGATGGGGTGGCGCGCAAGGCGTTTGCCTGGTCGGTGATGTACCTGGGTCTGCTGTTTGCGGCCTTGCTGGTGGATCACTATCTGATCGCTTGAGCGTTGTGCGAGTGGGCGAACCGGTGATGCCGGTTCTTGTGTTGACCTCGATCCGTCGTTCCCGCGCAGGCGCGAACCCATGCTGAGTTACGGAACCCGCGATTCCTGAACCGCCACGGCAATCCAGGAATACCTGCTTCGGAAGCTCGTATGGGTCCCCCGCCTGCAGGGGGACGACGTGGTTTTATCGTGGCGATCGAGCGCACACCACGACCCTGCGCCAACCCCTTACCGCACCGCCGCCTGTCCCTTCGCCGACCGCTCCGGCGCGACGAATGCCAACGCCTCCTCGAACGACCGCAGCACGATGTCCACATGCTGCTCGACCAGCGGCTGGCTGACGGTCGAGGTGTCGATCGCCAGCCGGATCGTGGCCAGCAGCGCGTGCGGCATGTTGGCGCGCAGGCCGTTGGCGGCGGCGATCCACAGGTCCAGCTGCTCCTCGAGCGGATAGGGCAGGAAGATGGTCGACACCAGTTCCGACTTGTCCGGGCCGGGGCGCGGTTCCTTGTCGTCGAGCGTGGTGCTGCGGGCGTCCACCTCGGCTTCGCGCAGCGAACGCACCAGCAGTTCGCTCAGCACCGCGTCGCGCTCCACCGGCAGGCCGGCGCACAGTACCACCGAGCGCAGCGGCACGTCGAGGGAGCCTTGCCAGCGGCCCTGGCGCGCCTCGCGCATCTGGCGCAGGTGGGCGCCGAGGTTGGCGTCCAGCAGCGAGACGTCGCGCCGGCGCCGGCGCCGGTTCGGGATCGGGCTGCGGCCGCCGAGGGTGAGGGCGGCGGCGACGCTGGCGGTGGTGGCGCGGATCGTGGCCACCTGGGTATCGTCGATCTGGCCGCTGCGGCTGTCGGCGGCGGCAATCGACAGGCCCGGCAGCAGCACCTGGTCGCAGTAGCGCGCAAAGCTGGCGCGGCGCAGGTAGGTGTGGGCGTCGCGCAGGATGGTGTAGGTGTCGCCGGTCAGCGCGCGCTGGTAGAAACGCTGGCCGCCGCTGACGCTTGGCGCGTCGCCCAGCAGGATGGTGACCGGCTCCAGGCCGCGCACGTGGCGCCCGGCCACGACCAGGCACAGGGTCAGCGGGGTCGACAGCAGCAGCCCGACCGGTCCCCACATCGCACCCCAGAACAGCGCCGACACGATCACCGCCAGCGGCGACAGGCCGGAACTGTGGCCGTAGACCTTGGGCTCCACCACGTTGGCGACCAGCACTTCCAGCGCCACGAACAGCACGATGCAGGACACCGCCAGCTGCCAGCCCGGGTCGATCGCGGCGACGAACATCGCGATCACGATGCCGGCCGCCATCACGCCCAGGTAAGGCACGAAACGCAGCAGGCCGCTGAGCGCGCCCCACAGCGCCGCGTGCGGCACCCCGGCCACCCCGAGCACGATGCCGATCAGGGTACCGAAGGTCAGGTTCACCACGAATTGCGAGAAGAAGAAGCGCGACACGCCCTGGGCGGCATCGCCGAGCGTGCGGATGGTGCGGCTGACCTCGGTCTGGCCGGCCAGCCGGATCACGCGGTCGCGCAGCGATTCGTGTTCGATCGAGATGAAGATCAGCAGCACCAGCACCAGGCCGACTTCGCCGATCGGGCCCCAGGCCATCGAGAACAGGCGCGCCAGCTGGTCGCGCGTGGTCGGACGCGGCTGGCGCACCTCGACCGGCAGCGGCTGGGTCGGGCTGACCGTCACCGTGTTGATGCCGCGCCTGCCGACCGGGGTCGACGGGACCTGCGGCGACACGGCGCTCAGTTCCGCCTCGAGCCGGGCGAACGGACGCTCGGTCAGCTCGCGCACGGTCGCTACCTTGGTGCGGATCGCGGCGCGGTATTTCGGCAGGTCGCCGGTGACCGCCACCAGCTGGAAGGCCAGGATGGTGCCGATGCCGACCACCGCGGTGGTGACCAGGATCACCGACAGCAGCGTGGCCGGCAACTGGCCGATGCCGACCCGGCGCATGCTGCGGATCAGCGGGGCGATGACGAGGCTGAGAATCGAGGCCAGGGCAAGCGGTTCAAGCACGTCGCGGCCGAAGTACAGCAGGCCGAGAAAACAGGAAGCCGAGACGAGGGAAACGGAGCTCAGGTGCTTGAATAAGGGAGAATCGCGCATTCGCGGGGAGCGGCCGGAATCGCCGGGCCGCCCCATGACAATAAAACCTCCAATGTAACGAAAAAATGGCAAAGGATCAATTCGGGGATGCCGTAAAACGGTCGCGCCATGTCCGGATGTCGTTTCCAGGAGAAAACAAACAAGGTTCAGGCCTTGCCGCGTGCCGTCGGGGACGCCGCGGGCTTCTGCGCCGCCGAGACGGTCCACAAATAAACGGTGCGGCCGGATACGTCCGCGGTCTGCTCCGGCGGCCACTCCGGACCCATGTCGAAGGCGTGGGACACCACCCGGCTGCCGACCCGCAACTGCTGCCACAGCTGGGGCCGCAGGCGCAGGTTGACTTCGGGTAGCAGGTAGAGCGTGACCACCGAGGCCGGCGACATGTCGGTCTCGAACAGGTCGGCGACGCGCAGGTCGACCCGGCGGTCGACGCCGGCCTTCTTGGCATTGGTGCGCGCTTCGGCGATGCGCTCCGGATTGAGGTCGATGCCGACCCCGCGCGCGCCATAGGCCTTGGCGGCGGTGACCACGATGCGGCCGTCGCCGCAACCGAGGTCGTAGACCACGTCGTTCTTGCCGACCCTGGCCATGGCCAGCATGCGTTCGACCACGTCCTGCGGCGTCGGCACGTAGGGAACGTCGAGCTTGGGCGGGGCGGTCACGGCCTGGGCGAACGGCATGCGCGCGGGGGCCAGGGCCAGGCCGGCGCCGGCGGCGGCGCCCAGCAGCAGGCTGCGACGGGTAGGGGATGTCATGGTCGGTGCTCCTTGGTTGGGGCTGCGGTGGGGGCGTGGCTGGGTGCGTGGGGGTGCGAACCGGGGGGAGGTTCCGGAGCCGCCGCCCGGGTGGCCGGATCGCCGGACTGACCGGCGGCCGTGCTGTCGGCTTGCGGGGCGGCGCGCGGTCCGCGGCGCTGCAGCGCCAGCAGCAGGGCCAGCACCAGCACGCCGGCGGCCAGCACGGCCACGCCGATCCAGGCCGCGTTGAAGCCGCCCAGATGCTGCGCCGAAACGTAGGACAGGCTGGACCACAGCATGCCTGCGCAGGCGGCGCAGAACAGTGCCGGCAGCAGCGGGTACAGCGGCACGCGGAACGGCCGCGGCCGGTCCGGCTCGCGCCGGCGCAGCACGAACAGCGACAATCCGGTGAGCAGGAAGAACAGCCAGAACACCGGCGCCGTGAATTCGACCATGGCGCGAAAGCCGCCGCCCAGCGCGCCGCCGAGGCCGACCAGCGCGAGCGCCGCCGCGCATTGCAGCAGCAGCGCCGTGCGCGGGGTGCCGCGCGCGCTGTCCCAGCCGCCCAGCCAGCCGAGCGCGGGCCAGTCGCGCGCCAGCGCATAGCCCGTGCGGGCGCCGACGATCATGGTGGCGTTGATCGAGGTCAGCGCCGACACCGCGACCAGCAGCGCCAGCACCCGCTCGCCGGCCGGGCCGAACGCCAGCCGCATGACGTCGGCGGCCGGCGCCGCGGACGCCGCCAGGCCGCGCATGCCGAGCGCATGCCAGCAGGCCCAGGCAACCAGCAGATAAAGCAGCGCGATCAGCGTGACGGACAGCACCAGTGCGCGCACCATGTTGTGGCTGCGGCCGCCTCCGCGCTCGCCTTGCTTCACTTCGGCGCTGATGTAGGCCGCCTCGTTCCAGCCGCCGTAGGCCAGCAGCACGAACACCATCGCCAGGCCGAAGCTGGCCGGGAACGCACCGCCCGCCGCCGCCGCGTCCGGTGCACCGCCGGCCGGCACCTCGGGCGCGGGCGCCAGCAGCACGGCGCCCGCCGCCACCGCCGCCAGCCCGCCGACTTCGAGCAGCGTCAGCCCGGTCTGGGCCAGGCTGGCGTTGCGCAGCCCGGCCAGGTTGAGCAGGGCCAGCGCCAGCACGGCCGCCGCCGCGTAGAAGGTTGCGCCGGACGCGGGCACGCCGGACAGCGGCAACACCTGCTGCAGGTAGTCGCCGAACACGAAGGCGAGCAGGGCGATCGAGCCGGTCGTGATCACCGCGTAGCGCGCCCAGCCGAACAGGAAGGCCAGGCCGCGGCCGTAGGCCCGGTGCAGGAAGTGGTAGTCGCCGCCGGCGTGGGCGTAGGCGGTGCACAGTTCGGCGTAGCAGAGCGCGCCGATCAGCGACACCACGCCGCCCAGCGCCCAGGCCAGGAACATCCAGGGGGCGCCGCCGGTCATGTCCGCCACCAGCGCCGGCGCCTTGAAGATGCCGGCGCCGACGACCACGCCGACGATCAGCGTGACGGTTTCGCGCAGGCCGAGCAGCGGACGCGGGCCGGCGTGGCCGGTGGGCGATCCGGGCTGGACGGGCGGGCTGGGCCGGCTTGGCGGAGTTGGCATGGGCGGTTCGTGCTGGGCTGTTTGCCAGTTAGGCTGCCACGGCCGCGCCGAGTTCCCGGTGTTGGGCTGATCTGGACGCGGATCAAACCGGCGCATGTACCGGGCGCCTTCGGCCGGCGGCGAGCCGGTCGCGATTCGGATGCAAAGCGGGCCCGTCAATAACCAGCGGTAACGTGCGGCGCCACCACAAGTCGCAATGCTAAGCTGGCAACACCATGCCGGACGCAGGCCCGGCGCGGCCCTCCAATTCAACAAGAAAGGACCACGATGAAAGCGGTTGTATTCCACGACGTCGGCGATATCCGCCTGGAAGACGTTCCCGAACCGAAGATCGAACACGCGCAGGATGCGATCGTCCGCATCACCACCAGCGCCATCTGCGGCACCGACCTGCACTTCGTGCGCGGCACCTTCAGCGGCATGAAGGAAGGCACCATCCTCGGCCACGAGGCGGTCGGCATCGTCGAACAGATCGGCGACAACGTGCGCAACCTGTCGGTCGGCGACCGCGTCGTGATCCCGTCCACCATCGCCTGCGGCTACTGTTCCTATTGCCGCGCCGGCTACTACGCCCAGTGCGACAACGCCAACCCGAACGGCCCGAGCGCCGGCACCTCGTTCTACGGCGGTCCCCAGGCGGCCGGCGGCTTCAACGGCCTGCAGGCCGAAAAGGCGCGCGTGCCGTTCGCCAACGTGAACCTGGTCAAGCTGCCCGACGAGGTCAGCGACGACCAGGCGATCCTGCTGTCCGACGTGTTCCCGACCGGGTATTTCGGCGCCGACATGGCGGACATCAAGCACGGCCACACGGTGGCGGTGTTCGGCTGCGGCGCGGTCGGGCAGTTCGCGATCGCCTCGGCCAAGCTGATGGGCGCCAGCCGCGTGCTGGCCGTCGACCACTTGCCGGACCGCCTCGAGATGGCGCGCCGCCAGGGTGCCGAAGTCATCAACTATGACGAGGAAGATCCGGTCAAGACCATCCTGGCGCTGACCGGCGGCGTCGGCGTCGACAGCGTGATCGACGCGGTCGGCGTGGATGCGCAGTGCCCGCACCACGGCCCGGCCGCGGCGGAAGCCGCACAGAAGAAGGCCGAATTCCAGGAAGAGGTGCAGAAGGTCGCGCCGCACCAGCACCCCGACGGCGACAACTGGGTGCCGGGCGACGCCCCGTCCCAGGCCCAGCAGTGGGCAGTGCAGGCGCTGGCCAAGGCCGGCACCCTGTCGGTCATCGGTGTCTACCCGCCGGCCGACAACAGCTTCCCGATCGGCGCCGCGATGAACAAGAACCTGACCATCCGCATGGGCAACTGTAACCACCGCAAGTATGTGCCCGACCTGGTCGAACTGGTGCGCGTCGGCGCGATCGATCCGACCGCCATCGTCAGCAAGCGCGAGGAGATGTCCTCGGTGATCGACGCCTACAAGGAATTCGACCTGCGCCATCCGGGCTGGATGAAGGTCGAGCTGATCGAATCGCGCGAAGGCCGGGTCGGCTGACGTCCCTGCAACTGCGGCGGCCGGCCCGGCCTCAGGCCGCCGCTTCCAGGTCGAGCATGGTCAGGATGTCGGCCCTGAGCCGGGCCGCCTGCGCATCGCCGCGCGTGCGCGGGCGCGGGGCTGCGACCGGGATATCGGCGCGCGGCGGGCCGGGCTGACCGTCCAGCAGCACGATGCGGTCGCTCAGGTGCACCGCTTCGTCGATGTCGTGGGTGACCAGCAGCACCGTCAGCCCGCGTTCGCGCGCCACCCGCGCCAGCAGATCCTGCAGCTTCATGCGCGTGATGGCGTCGACCGCCGAGAATGGCTCGTCCAGCAGCAGCACCCGCGGCCGGGTGTACAGCCCGCGTGCGATGGCGACACGCTGGGCCTGCCCGCCGGACAGCTGGCGCGGCAGCCGGCGCGCATGGCCGGCCAGTCCCACTTCCTCCAGCAACGCCTCGGCGGCAAGCGCCGGCAGCGCGTGCGGCCGGCCGCCGAAGGCGACGTTGCGTCCCACGTCCAGCCAGGGGAACAGACGCGGTTCCTGGAACACGAAGCCGATGCCGTCCTCGACGCCGGCATCGGCCAGCGGCACGCCGTCCAGGCGCACGGCGGCCCGCGCCTGCCGGTCGAGCCCGGCGACGATGGCCAGCAGCGTGCTCTTGCCGCAGCCGCTCGGCCCGACCAGGCTGACGATCTCGCCACGCGCCAGCCGCAGATGCAGGTTCTTCAGCACGAGGCGCTCGCCGAAGCGCTTTTCGCCGACCTCGATCTCCAGAAAGCCCTTGCTCATGCGCGCGCCCCGTGCCGGCTGCCGGCGAAATCGTCGCGCCAGGCCAGCAGGCGCCGCTCCAGCGCGACCATGGCCATGTCGCTCAGCTTGCCCAGCACCGCCAGCAGCACGATCGCCGCCAGCACGATGTCGGCGCGGCTGGTTTCGCGTCCGTCCGACAGCAGGTAGCCGAGGCCGCGCGTGGCTGCGATCAGCTCGGCCGCCACCATGAACATCCAGGCCAGCGACAGCCCGGTGCGCAGGCCGGTCAGGATCGACGGCAGGGCGGCCGGCAGCAGCACCCGCCGTACCAGCGCCGCCGGCGCCAGCCGGTACAGGCGCGCGACCTCGACCAGCTTGCGGTCGACGCCGCCGAAGCCGGATACCACGCCGGTGTACACCGGGAAGAAGGCGCCGATGGCGATCAGGACCAGCTTGGGCAGCTCGTCGATGCCGAACCAGAGCAGCAGCAGCGGCACCCAGGCCAGCGAGGGAATCGCGCGCAGCGCCTGCAGGGTCGGGTCGAGCAGTGCCGCGGCGCGGCGGTCGAGCGCCACCAGCGCGCCCAACGCCAGCGCGGCGCCGGCGCCGCACAGGAAGCCGACTGCTACCCGGGCCGTGCTGGCCGCCACGTGGCCCCCGAGGCCGTTGTCGGCCAGCCAGACCAGCGTGCGCGCGACTTCGGACGGCGGCGGCATCAGGTTGGCCGGCAGCAAGCCGGCGTGCACCGCCAGCTCGGCACCGCCCAGCAGCAGCAGCGGCAGCAGCAGCGGCAGCGCCAGAGACAGCGCCAGTGACAGTGACAGCGCGGGCCGCAGCCGCACGCGGCGACGGCGCGCGCTACGCGCAGCAGGAACGTCGGCGACGCGGGTGCTCACGTCTCAGCCCCTGGCGATGAAGGGTTGCGCGAACCCCGTCTCGACCAGCTCGGCGATCGCGCGGTGCAGGTCGGCACCCGGCTTGACCAGCGCTTCGTCGCGCAGGATCGGTGCAGCCTGGCGCAATGCCGCCAGGTGCTCGTTGCCGGGCAGCGGCTGGCTGAAGTCGCTGCGCAGCTTGATCTGCAGCAGGGCCACGGGCAGCGACACCTTGGCTTCCTCGGACAGTATCTTGGCCGCCTCGCCCGGGTTGGCGCGCACCCAGGCGCGGGCGCGTTCGTAGGCCTGCAGCACACGTGCGGTTTCCTGCGGCCGGCTGGCCAGGAAGGCTTCGCGCACGTTCAGGAAGCCGTAGGTGTTGAAGGCCACGTTGCGGTATAGCAGGCGCGCGCCGCTTTCCAGTTCGCTGGCGGCCATGTGCGGATCGAGGCCGGCCCACGCATCGACCTTGCCCTGTTCCAGCGCGGCGCGGCCGTCGGCGTGCTGCAGGCTGACGTGCTCGATGTCGCCGCGCTTCAGGCCGGCCACCTGCAGCGAGCGCAGCAGGAACAGATATGGGTCGGTGCCCTTGGTGGCGGCGATCTTCTTGCCCTTGAGGTCGGCCAGGCTGCGGATCGGCGAGTTCTTCGGTACCACAAGCGCGGTCCACTCGGGGCGCGAAAAGATGTAGGGCGCGCGGATCGGCGTGCCGTTGGCGCGCGCCAGCAGCGCCGCCAGCCCGGCCGAGGAGCCGAAGTCGATGCTGTTGCCGTTCAGGTATTCGAGGGCGCGGTTGCTGCCGGCGCTGAACACCCACTTGACCTGGGTGCCGTCGGCTTTGAACGCCTGTTCGAGCCAGCCGAAGCGGCGCAGCACCAGGCTGGTCGGCGAGTAATAGGCATAGTCCAGGCGCAATTCCTCGAGGGGCGCCGAGGATGGAGCAGCAGCGCCGATGCGCGGCAGCGAGCAAGAAGCGGCGCCGGCGGCCGCGAGTTGGAGCAGGGTCCTGCGTTTCACGGTGTTCCTTTCTTATTATCGGGCATGAATTCGGGCATGGATGTCAGGCAGCGGACTGCTGCGGCGCGATGCCGACCCGCTGTCCCGGATGTTGCGGCGCCAGGCGGTCGCCGCGGCCGAGCAGCTGGTGGCGCAGGGTGCCGCCTTCATAGTCCTTGCGGTAGCGCCCGCGCCGCTGCAGTTCCGGCACCACCAGCTCGACCACGTCGCGCATCGATTCATGGGCCACGGCGAAGGCCAGGTTGAAGCCGTCGGCGCCGGTCTCGTCCTGCCAGGCCTGCAGCTGGTCGGCCACCTGGCCGGGATCGCCGACCAGCACCGGCCCGCGTCCGCCCAGGCCGATGAAACGCGCCGCCTCGCGCACGGTCCAGGTGCGCGACGGGTCGGCCGCGCTGAGCGAGGCCAGCGCAGTGCGGCCGGCGTCGGTGTCGATGTAGTCGACCGTGGCGTCGAGCGGCAGGCGCGAGAAGTCGACGCCGGTCCAGCCGGACAGCAGGGCCAGCGCCGCCTCGATGTCCACGTGCTCGAGGTAGTCGCGGTACTTGGCCCGGGCTTCGGCTTCGGTGGGTGCGGTGACGATCAGCGCCTGCGCATACACCAGGATCTCTTGCGGGTCGCGGCCGGCGGCTTGGGCCGCGGCGCGGGTGGCGTCGACATATTTCTTGACCACCTGCTTGCTGGGACCGGCCACGAAGGTGGCTTCGGCGTGGCGCGCCGCAAACGCCAGCCCGCGCGGCGAGGTGCCGGCCTGGTACAGGAAGGGCGTGCGCTGGGGAGAGGGTTCGCACAGGTGGATGCCCGGCACCTTGTAATACGCGCCGTCATGCAGGATCGGATGGACGCGCGCCGGGTCGGCGTACACGCCGCGCGCCTTGTCGGCCACCACCGCATCGTCGTCCCAGCTCTTTTCCCACAGCTTGTAGACCACGTCCAGGTACTCGTCGGCCAGGTCGTAGCGTTCGTCGTGCCCGAGCTGGCGCGCCAGGCCGAGGTTGCGCGCCGCGCTGTCCAGGTAGCCGGTGACGATGTTCCAGCCGACCCGGCCGCCGCTCAGGTGGTCGAGCGTCGACATGCGGCGCGCGAAGGTGTACGGGTGTTCGTAGGTGAGGGCGGCGGTGACGCCGAAGCCCAGGTGTTCGGTGGCGTGCGCCAGCAGCGGCACCAGCGCCAGCGGGTCGCCGAGCGGCACCTGTACCGCGTGGCGCAGGGCGGCGTCGGGGCTGCCTTCGTAGACGTCGTAGATGCCCAGCACGTCGGCCAGGAACAGGGCGTCGAAACGGCCCCGTTCCAGCAGCTGCGCCAGCTCGACCCAGTGGGCCGCGCTCTTGTAGCGGCTGCTGGTGTCGCGCGGGTGGGTCCACAGGCCGGGCGACTGGTGGCCGACGGTGTTCATCTGGAAGGCGTTGAAGCGGATCGGTCTGGTCATCGCTGGTCGGCTGTCGGTTTGCTTTGCTGGGCCAGCATGGCCAGCTGGTAGTCGGTCTTGGCGTAGCCGGGATTGTGCTGCTGGGTCCAGGCCAGGAAGGCGCGCGAACGGTAGGCCGCGGCCAGGTCGCGCGCGAACGGCTTGTTCAGGTCCGCCGTACGTACCGCGACCAGGTTGACGTAGTTGGCCGAGATGGCTTCGGTGCGCAGCGCCTCGGTCAGCTTCAGGCCCGAGGCCAGGGCGTAGTTGCCGTTGACGAAAGCGTAGTCGGCATCCTGCAGCGCGCGCGGCAGCTGGGCCGCTTCCAGCGGCAGCAGGCGGATGCCGCGCAGGTTCTGTGCGACGTCGCGCTCGGACGCCTTGAGCGGGTCGGTATTCGGGCGCAGCCGTATCCAGCCGAGCTGCTCGAGCATGACCAGGGCGCGTGCCTGGTTGGTCGGGTCGTTCGGCAGCGCGACGGTGGTGCCGGCGCGCGCTTCGTCCAGGCCGCGGTGCCGGCGGCTGTAGATGGCGATCGGCGCGGTCGGGATGGTGACCAGCGGCGACAGCGCCAGCTTGTGGTCGCGCGAAAACTTGTTCAGGTAGACCACGTGCTGGAACACGTTGGCGTCGAGCGCGCCCTCGGCCAGCGCGAAATTCGGCTGGATGTAGTCGTTGAACTCGACCACCTTGACCGTGTAGCCCTGGCGCTCCAGGATCGGCTTGATGCCGTGCCTCACCTGGTCGGCATAGGGACCGGCGCTGGTGCCGATCACGATCTGTTTCGCTGCCTGGGCAGCGGCACCGGCCGGCACGCCGATGGCGAGCAGCGCGGCCAGGATGGCGCGGCGTGGCATTTGCATGGGTAATCCTCTCTTTTAAGAATGTCGCTTCAGCGCTTGTCGAGCCGGCGCGCCACGCGCCCGCCGGCGAACTGGATGAGCTGCACCAGCGCCACCAGCAGCGCTACCGTGACCACCATCACGTCGGTCTCGAAGCGGTAGTAGCCGTAGCGGATCGCCAGGTCGCCGATGCCGCCGCCGCCGACCACGCCGGCCACCGCCGAATAGGACAGGAAGCTGATCGCCAGTACCGTCAGCGCCAGCACCAGGCCCGGCCTGGCCTCGACCAGCAGCACCCGTGTCACGATCTGCAGTTCGGAGGCGCCCATTGCCTGCGCGGCCTCGATCACGCCGCGCGGCACTTCGCGCAAGGTCTGCTCGACCAGGCGCGCGAAATAGGGAATCGCCGCCACCGACAGCGGCACGGCGGCCGCCAGCGGGCCGATCGAGCTGCCGGCGATGGCCCGGGTAAAGGGCACCAGCGCCACCAGCAGGATGATGAAGGGGAAGGAGCGCACCGTGTTCACCAGCCAGCCCAGCACCGATGCCAGCGTGCGGTGCTGCAGCGGCTGGCCGGCTCCGACCAGGAACAGCAGGATGCCGAGCGGTCCGCCCAGCAGCAGCGCCGCGCCGAGGCCGATGCCCAGCATGGTCAGGGTCTGGCCGAGCGCGGTGGTCAGCTCGGGCAGCAGGGCGATCAGTTTTTCGAGCAGCGGGGCGTCAGGCATGCAAGGCTCCCTGTGCCAGTGCCGCGCCGGGTTCGAGTCCGTGGAAGGCCAGTTCGCGTCCGAGCGCGGTCAGGCGCGGGGTGCTGGTGTCGGCCAGGTCGAAGGTCTCGGCCACGCGGCCGTCCTCGAGCACGGCGACGCGCTGGCAGAGCGCGCCCAGCGCCGGCAGTTCGTGGCTGACGATGACGATGGTGACCCCCAGGCTGCGGTTGATGTCGCGCAGCGTGGCCAGCAGGCCGCGCGTGGTCTCGGCGTCCAGGGCGGAAGTCGGCTCGTCGCACAGCAGGATATCGGGCTGGCCGGCCAGCGCGCGCGCGATCGCCACGCGCTGCTTCTGGCCGCCGGACAGCTGGGCCGGATAGCTGGCGGCCTTGTCGGCGATGCCGACCAGTTCCAGGCATTCCTGCACGCGGCGCTTCAGGCGCGGCGGGTTCAGCAGGCCGTGCAGCCGCAGCGGAAAGGCGACGTTGGCGGCCACGTCCAGGTTCTGCAGCAGGTGGTAGTGCTGGAAGATCATGCCGATGTTGCGGCGTGCCAGGCGCAGGCCGCGCCGGCTGAGGCGGGTCAGGTCCTGGCCGGCCACCAGGACGGCGCCGCTGTCCGGCGTTTCCAGCAGGTTGATCGTGCGCAGCAGCGTCGACTTGCCGGCGCCGCTGCGGCCGGCGATGCCGAAGATGTCGCCGCGCCGCACGTCGAGCGTGACGTCGCGCAGCGCGGCGCAGCGTTCGCCGTCGCCGCGGCCGGCAAAGGCCTTGGCCACGTGTTCCAGGCGGATCAGGGGGGCGGATTCGCTGTGCATGGCCGCCCTTCAGGAATAGGCGCTCGGTTCCGGCACGCGCCCCTCGAGGGCGTAGCGTCCCAGGTCGCGCAGCTTGTAGTCGACCGGGTCGTGCAGCGTGTGCACGCGCGCGTTGCGCCAGAAGCGGTCGAAGCCGTGGCGGGCCGAGGTGGCGCGTGCGCCGGTCAGCTCGAACAGCTGGCTGCCGATTTCGATCGCCGCGCGGTGCGCCAGCACCTTGGCTTCGGCCACGGCCACCGCGACCTCCCCGCGCTCGGCCGCATCGAGCCCGGCGCCGCGCCGGTAGGCGGCGTCGAGCTTCAGCGCCGCGGCATCCGCCAGCGCCTGGGCCGGACGCACCAGCAGGTGGAACTCGCCGAAGCGGTGCTGGACGTAGGGATCGTCGGTGGCCGCCTCGACGCCGGACGCGAACCAGGGCCGCGCTTCGTCGCGCAGGTAGCCGCGTGCCGCTTCCAGCGCGCCTTCGGCCAGGCCCAGGTACAGGTTGGCCATCACCAGCTGCGCCACCTGCGAGCGCAGCGTCGCCTGCGGCGTCGGCGCGCGGCCGGCCGGCTGCAGCACCAGTTCGTCGGGCAGGGTCACGTTGTCGAAGCGGACGTTGCCGCTGTCGGTCTGGCGCTGGCCGAAGGCATCCCAGTCGGCCTGGACCTCGATGCCGGCTTGGCGCGTGGGCAGCACGGCGATCAGCGGCGCGTTCGCCAGCGGGTCCCAGGCCGAGATCGTGAGCCAGTCCGACCCCACCGAGCCGGAGGCGAAGCCCTTCAGCCCGTTGAGCAGGTAGCCGCCGGCCGAGGGTACGGCGATCAGGCGCTTGTCGAGCGGGTTCAGGGCATTGCCCCAGAAGGCGCGGGTGGCGACAGTGTCCGCCAGCAGACGGCGCTGCTGCTGCGCCGTGCCATATAGATGGATGCCGGCCAGCTGCAGGTGGTGGAAGCCGAGCAGGTGGGCCAGCGCGCTGTCGGCGCGGGCCACGATGCGCACCGCCTGGTAGACCGCCGGCCAGCCGGCGCCGTGGCCGCCGTATTCGGCCGGTACGGACAGCGCCAGCAGGCCGGAGTCGCGGATCCATTCGCGCTCGGCGGCGGCGTGGCCGCCGCTGCGGTCGCGTTCGACTGCAGTGGCGGCCAGGCGCTCGGCCAGCGCAGCCGCGGCGACGAGCGGATCGAATGCGTCAGTAGCGGCGGGCTGCCGGGTGCCTTCGGCTGCGGTGGGGAATGCCAGGTGCATGATGAATATCCAGGTCAACAATGGCAGCCAGTATTGCAAACGGCTTACCGTGCGTGAACGAAGATATTCGGCCTAGCATATGTGGCGAACGTTAAAACGAAAAGCGTCTATCCATGTGAGAGCGGCTCAGGAGGCGATCAGCCGGTCCGCCAGTTCGCCGATGTCGGCCACCACCAGTCCGGGCGCGTCGGCCAGCGGGAAGGGGGCCTGGCCGGCGCGCTTGACGAAGGCGGTACGCAGGCCGGCCCAGCCGGCGCCGGCCACGTCCCAGCCGTGCGCCGCGACCAGCATGGCGTGGTCGGCGTCGATGCGCATGCGGCTGGCGGCGCGGTGGTAGACGGTGGGGTGCGGTTTGTACAGGCCGACGTCCTCGACGCTGAACTGGGCGTCGAAGTGCTGGGCCAGGCCGGCAAAGGCGAGCTGGGTGCGCAGGCCGGACGAGGATGAGTTGGACAGGGCCGCCAGCCGGAACCCGGCCTCGCGCAGGCGCGCCAGGCCCGGTGCGACGTCCGGGTGGGCCGGCAACCGGGTGATCGGTGCGATCGCCATCGCGGCCTGCTGCTCGGTCAGGCCGATGCCGCGCCCTTCGGCCAGCATGCGCAGCGCCGCGGCGCCGATCTCCGGCAGGCTGGCGTAGCGCCCGGCCAGCGTCATGACGGTGGAATAGTGCAGCATGGTGGAAAACCACAGCTTGGGGCTGTCGGCGCCGGGCAGCACGGCGCGGATGCTGGCCTGCAGCGGCGCCAGGTCGAGCAGGGTCTGATTGACGTCGAACAGCAGCAGGGCGGGGCGGTCGGCGGGGCTGGCCATGGGATTCCTGCGCAATGTAGTTGCACACATCATTACGCAAACCGCGAAAACGCGGCGCCGGGCAGGACGATTGTCGTCAGCGCGCCACGATCAGGCGCAGGCCGAGGGCGATGAAGATCACGCCGGCGGTCCGGTCCAGCCACATGCCTGCCTTCGGCCGGCGGTTCAGCCAGGCACCGACGCTGCCCGAGAAAAAGCCCAGCAGGCCGAACAGCACCATCGCCTGTACGGTGAAGGTCAGGCCGAGCAGGGCGGTCTGCAGGTTGGCGTCGCCGCGTCCGGCCGCGACGAACTGCGGCAGGAAGGACAGAAAGAACAGCGCGACCTTGGGATTGATGGCATTGGCGAGCACGCCCTTGAAGAACAGCGAACGCGGCGATTCCAGCGCACCCTCGGCGGCGCCGACCCGGCCGGCGCCGCGGCTGCGCAGCGCACCCAGGCCCATCCACGCAAGGTACAGGCCGCCGCACACCTTGAGCGCGCTGAAGGCGAGCGGCGAAGCGGCGATCAGGGCGCTGACGCCGACCACCGCCAGCAGCGTGTGGCTGAGGCAGCCGAGCGCGCAGCCGAGGCCGAAGGCGATGCCGCGCAGCCGGCCCTTGGCCATGCCGAGGCTGAGCACCATCATGTTGTCCGGCCCGGGCGACAGCGTCAGCAGGATGGCGGCGGCAAGGAAGGCGAGGAACTGGTCGGGGGTGAGCATCGGCGGACTCGGAAAAACGGGATGGCAATATTACACGCCATTAACCTGAGGCACCAGTCGTTGCCAGGAATACGCCATCGCACTGCGGCATGGTGTACAGTGCGATTTTGGCAAGCTGTCCCGCATGATCTCTACCAAGACCCGCACCAAGTCCGACCGTCCGTTCCGCCACGCCACCGAGCGCGCGCTCGATGTGCTGCTGCTCAGGGGCGGCGTTGCCCGCCTCAGCTACCGTCTCGGCGCGCTCGGACGCGTTCGGGTCACCCGTTACACGGTGACGCTGGCGCCGGGCCGGCAACTGCCGCGTCCGCTCACGGTCGGCTTCGCGTCCGATTTTCATGCCGGTCCCACCACCGACCCGCGCCTGTTCGACGACCTGCGCGCGGCCCTCGAAGGCGAGCGTCCGGACGTGCTGCTGCTGGGCGGCGACTACGTTTCCTTCGATGCCGCCTATGTCGCGGCGCTGGAGCGTTTCCTGCGGGCGGCCCGGGCGCCGCTCGGTACCTATGCGGTGATCGGCAACCACGATATCTGGAACGGCCGGGCGGCGGTGGAGGCCGCGCTGGCCGCGGCCGGCATCGACGTGCTGGTCAACCGCAGCACGACCCTGCCGGCCCCGTTCGACATGGTCAGCGTATGCGGCCTGGACGACCCGTGGACGGGGCAGCCGTCGGTGCCCGCCACCTTCGCCGGCGCCGGTTCGGAGGCTGATCGTGTGCGCATCTTCCTGACCCATTCGCCGGACGGCGTGACCTTGCTGGACGGGCAGCGCTACGACGCCGGCTTCTCCGGGCACACGCATGGCGGCCAGATCGCATCCCCTGGCGGGCGGCCGCTGTTCCGGCCCAGCGGCCCGGCCTCGCGCGACTTCAGCTACGGCCGCTACGAGATCGCCGGCAACGGTCCGCTGCTGGTCAGCTGCGGTGTCGGCTGTGCGGGCATTCCGCTGCGGCTCAACGCCGACCCGGAACTGGTGATCTGCACGCTGACGCCGGCGTGATCCGGCGCACGGATCTGTCTATAAGCAGCGTCGTGCACGCGCTGCGAAACGGCGGTTCAGCTTCCTCAACCCATCCGGCATTGTTTTTTGAGTATTTCCTTTGATTCTGAATAACAGAATGGTGATAATGTGACGCCACCAGGGCCTATCCGACAGGAAAGGTTCTTTTGCTTCCGCCCGGCATTATTCTTGCTTGCCGTAAGCGGTCGCAGGCCCGCGCCCGAGGAGGAGACATCCGACGGTCGGCCGGCGTTACCCGCGCCGCGTCGTAGGAAAAAAGCCCGACCACACAATAAAGGGCACGGGGTCTATCATCAATTGATTGGAGAAAGCAGTGAGTCTTTTCAGAACCAAGAATCTTGACCATATGGTCGCCAGCAGCCAGAAGCCCGGCGGACTGAAGAAAGTGCTGGGTCCGTTCGACCTGATCCTCATGGGGATCGGTGCGATCGTCGGCACCGGTATCTTCGTGTTGACCGGCACCGGCGCGCTCACGGCCGGTCCCGCGCTGACGGTGTCCTTCATCGTCGCCGCCATCGCCTGCGGCTTCGCGGCCATGTGCTATGCCGAATTCGCCTCGACCGTGCCGATCGCCGGCTCGATCTACACCTACAGCTATGCGGTGCTGGGCGAACTGGTGGCCTGGATGATCGGCTGGGACCTGCTGCTCGAATACGGCTTGGCCACCTCCACCGTGGCAGTCGGCTGGTCCGGCTACTTCCAGTCGCTGCTGCACGGCTGGGGCCTCGACCTGCCGGCCGCCCTGAGCGCGGCACCGGGCGCGCGTCCGGGCGTCGAAACCGTGATGAACCTGCCGGCGCTGTGCATCATGCTGCTGCTGACCTGGATGCTGTCGCTGGGCGTGCGCGAATCGGCGCGCGTCAACAACGTCATGGTCGTCATCAAGATTTCCGTGGTCCTGCTGTTCATCATCTTCGGTTTCGGCCACGTCAACAGCGCCAACTGGCACCCGTACGCCCCGTTCGGCGCCTCGGGCATCATGAGCGCCGCCGCGCTGGTGTTCTTCGCCTTCATCGGCTTCGACGCCGTGACTTCGGCCGCCGAGGAAGTCAAGAACCCGAAGCGCGACCTGCCGATCGGCATCATCGGTTCGCTGGCGATCTGCACCGTGCTGTACGTGATCGTCTCCGGCATCATGACCGGCATCGTGCCGTTCAAGCTGTTCGAAGGCGTGGATCACCCGGTTTCGCTGGCCCTGCAGCACGCCGGCGTCGACTGGCTGGCCAAGTGGACCGACCTCGGCGCCATCCTGGGCATGACCACCGTGATGCTGGTGATGGCCTACGGCCAGACCCGCATCCTGTTCGCCATGTCGCGCGACGGCCTGCTGCCGGCGCGCCTGTCGACCGTGCACCCGAAATACGGCACCCCGTACTTCGCCACCTGGCTGGTCGGCATCGTGTTCGGCGTGATCGCCGCCTTCGTGCCGCTGAACGTGCTGGCCGAGCTGGTCAACATCGGCACCCTGGCCGCGTTCTGCCTGGTGTCGGTCGCCGTCGTGGTGCTGCGCAAGAAGCGTCCGGACCTGAAGCGCGCCTTCCGCTGCCCGGGCGTGCCGGTGGTCCCGGCCATCGCCGTGATCTTCTGCCTGGCGCTGATGTCCTTCCTGAGCGCCATCACCTGGATCGCCTTCGGCATCTGGCTGGTGCTGGGCCTGGTGGTCTACTTCGGCTACGCGCGTTCGCGCTCGGTGCTGGGTGGGGCTGCCCAGAAGATTTAAGTCGTCAGCTTTGACATCGTCGCCCCTGCGCAGGCAGGGG
>Ga0308163_10000587_pt1 | contig 59461 bp, 44 predicted proteins | sample PhyTR1_FD_201037 | JGI IMG/M metagenome (GOLD analysis project Ga0308163, IMG submission 201037) | Phyllosphere microbial communities from UC Gill Tract Community Farm, Albany, California, United States - DLSLT.R1 | ecosystem: Host-associated > Plants > Phyllosphere > Unclassified | place: USA...
ATCCAAAAAGGCGAATTCGTTTGCTTTATAAACCCGATGGGAGTGAAAATACTTTTTTATTGCAGCAACCGTCAATTAACTGTTATGCTGAGGAACGAAGCATTTGCAAGCGATGAAAATGATGCCTCGTTTATCCGCATGACAGCAGTTAAAAAAGATTGAAGCGGACAGCGGGGCTTTCGGAACCGATAAGCAATAACCTGCTTTTCAAAATAGAGCAAAAAAATAATTTTGAGCTTTATGGAAATATTAATTTAATACAGGGAAATAACAATTGAACAATATATCAATACAACAATCGCCTAAAGGAATTATAATATTAGGCTCTACAGGTAGCGTAGGTACGCAGGCGCTCGAAGTAATTCGGGATAACCCTGCAATCTTTAAAGTTTCAGTATTATCTGCATTAAAGAATTCAGAATTACTTATTCAACAGGCCAAAGAATTTAAGCCTGAGGCTGTGGTAATTTGTGATGAAAGCAAATATCTAGAGGTTAAAACTGCTTTATCTTCTTTTGATATTAAAGTTTTAGCGGGTGAAGATGCTTTATCTGAAGTTGCAGTTTATCCACAAGGTGATATTGTACTTACCGCTTTAATGGGTTCAGTAGGTTTAAAACCAACAATGGCGGCAATTAAAGCTGGTAAAAACATAGCTTTAGCCAATAAGGAAACCTTAGTTGTTGCGGGCGAATTAGTTACGCAACTAGCAATCGAAAATCAGGTTAAAATACTTCCTGTAGATTCCGAGCACTCGGCAATTTTTCAATGTTTGGTAGGCGAGGAGCAAAACGAAATCGAAAAAATTTATCTTACCGCATCGGGAGGCCCTTTTCTTGGTAAAAACAAAGATTTTTTAGCCACAGTTAAAAAAGAACAAGCTTTAAAGCACCCGAACTGGGTTATGGGCGCCAAAATTACCATAGATTCTGCTAGTTTAATGAATAAGGGTTTAGAGGTAATCGAGGCTAAGTGGCTGTTTGGTTTAGATGTAGCGCAAATTGATGTAATTGTTCATCCACAGTCGATCGTTCATTCTATAGTGCAGTTTACGGATGGTTCGATGAAAGCGCAAATGGGTGTACCAGATATGAAATTGCCGATTCAATATGCAATTAATTACCCCGATAGGCTAAAAAACAATTTTAAACGTTTTAACTTCTTGGATTACCCAAATTTTAGCTTTCAAAAAGCCGATATGGAAACGTTTAGAAATTTGGAATTAGCGTTTCAATCGTTAAGAAAAGGAGGGAATATGCCTTGTATTTTAAATGCTGCAAATGAAATTGTGGTAGAGGCATTTTTGAACGATAAGATTGGTTTCCTGGAAATGAGTGATGTAATTGAGCGCTGCATGGAGGAAATTAACTTTGTTGAAAACCCACAATTAGACGATTATTTAGAAACTGACAAACATAGCCGTATCTTAGCGGCCGAATTAGTAACAAAAAATATATTTTAACATCTAACATAAAATTTTATAATAGAATATGAATGGATTGATTATGGCGGGGCAACTGCTGCTCGGATTGTCTATATTGGTAATATTACACGAATTAGGGCATTTTCTGGCAGCCAGGGCATTTGGTATCAAGGTAGAAAAGTTTTATTTGTTTTTTGATGCATGGGGTTTTAAACTTTTTAGTTTCAAAAAAGGAGATGTAGAATATGGGGTGGGATGGTTGCCGCTAGGTGGTTATGTTAAGATTGCGGGAATGATCGATGAGAGTATGGACACCGAGCAAATGGCTCAACCAGCTCAACCTTGGGAGTTCCGCTCTAAACCAGCATGGCAGCGTTTAATTGTAATGCTCGGGGGGATTATCGTTAATGTTATTGTGGGTATCATTATTTTTTGGATGCTTACATTTAAATACGGAGAAACTTTTACGCCCAATAGTGCAGTTGTAAACGGTATTCAGGTAGGTAAAGTCGCTTCCGATATCGGCTTAAAAAATGGCGATAAAATTTTAGCAATAAACGGAAATAAGGTAATCCGTTTCGAAGAATTAAAAAGTTCGAAAGTTTTAATGGGAAATACCATGCTTACGGTTATTCGTGGCGATAAAACAATCGAAATTCAAGTTCCAGATGATTTCCTGAATAAAGTAGCTGATGGGAAAAGCTTGTTTGCTGAACCACGCTTAAAAAGCATTGTTGACAGCCTTATGAGTGGCTATGGCGCAGTAAAAGCTGGAATGAAGGTTGGCGATAGAATTACCGCTGTTGATGGTGTTCCTGTTACTTATCAGGATGAAGTGAAACCGCTGGTGTTGAAGAAAAAAGGTAAAACTGTAGCCGTTTCGATTGACAGAAACGGGCAACCATTGGAATTAAACGTTGCAGTTGATACTGCAGGAGCAATTGGCTTCTACGGTCACTTTAATGAAATTAAACGCAAAACCATTAACTATAGTTTGTTTGCTGCACTACCTATTGGCGCGAACATGGCCTGGAGTACGTTTATGGATAATGCCAAAGGCATTGGCAAAATGATAACGGGCAAAGTTAGTGCACGTAACATTAGCAGCCCGATTGGTATTGCAAAAGTTTATGGTGGTACATTTGATTGGGTTAAATTCTGGACCTTAACTGGTTTAATCTCTATGGCATTGGCTTTTATGAATTTATTGCCAATTCCAGGCTTAGATGGTGGTCATGTGGTATTTCTTTTAATTGAAATGGTACAGCGCAAACCTGTAAGCGAAAAAGTTTTGGAAAAAGCCCAAATTGCTGGTTTTGTGATATTGATTAGTTTAATGGTGTTTGCTTTTGGTAATGATATTTTAAAAATATTCGGTAAGTAAAACCAATTTTATATAATTGCCGCAGCTATTAGAATCTCGAATTCTTAATGGCTGCGGTTTTTTAATTTATACCCCATGAGTGAGCAAAAAAAACAACCTAATTATTTTGAGTTTTACGAATTACCGATTCAGTTTAATCCTGATTTAAATGCGGTGAAAGCAAAATTCTACGCTTTTAGTAAACAGTTTCACCCCGATTTTTATGCCAACGAAAGCGAAGAGAAGCAACAGGAAGTTTTAGATTTATCTACCTTGAATAACAAGGCCTATCAGGTTTTAAGCAATCCTAAAAAGAGTTTAAAATATGTTTTGGAATTAAAAGGCATTGTTGAAACCGATGAAGGCTATCAATTACCTCAGTCTTTTTTAATGGATATGATGGATGTAAATGAAGCCTTAATGGATCTGGAATTTGAGCCTGATGCGGAGAAATTAAAGGAGGTACGAAACAATGTTGATTCAATTGAGAAAGACCTGGAGCATGAATTAAATCAATTAATAAATCAGTTTGATCAAAATCCATTAGAATCTGAAATAATGCTGGTTTCAATAAAGGATATTTTTTACCGTCAAAAATATATTAACCGAATTAGGGAGAAACTTCCTAAAATATAGATGATTTGCAGTTGAAAACTATGTATGCATAATATATGCCTTAAAATGCAATCATCATGCCCTAGGACTGGGCTCAGCTACGGATGGACATCCGATCGATATGCAATGAGCTAAGCAATGTAAATAAATTAATTAGTTTACGTGTTACGATTGCGGGCATGTACATTAAAGCGCTATTGAAGTTTCAATAACAGCTGATTGTAAAATCATTTTTTTGTTTTTGTTAGTCAGCTTGTTTGCCTTACTTTCGAACAAACAATCAGATACATGAGTTCACTTTCCATTTTTAGAAAAGTTGCCGTTTTAGAAGGCATTTCTTACTTGCTGTTGCTATTTGTAGCCATGCCGTTAAAATATTATGCAGATATGCCTCTGGCAGTAAAATATACAGGCTGGGCACATGGTTTATTATTTGTGCTTTATGCTGCACTTTTGGTGTTAGCCTGGCAAGAGCAAAAATGGAAGTTTGGTAAGGCTGTTTTGATTTTCTTAGCTTCTTTATTACCGTTTATGCCTTTCGTTGTAGATCGGAAATTAAAAGATGAACGAGCATTGTAGTTGAATTACAGTAGATTAACATCTATTTTAAAATAATTTTGCGATTTAGGCTTTCGTTATATACATTTGCAGCCCCGCACATTAATGCCCAGTTGGCGGAATTGGTAGACGCGCTGGTCTCAAACACCTGTGGGAAACCGTGCCGGTTCGACTCCGGCACTGGGTACTAAACGGATTTACGTCCAAAATCTCTAAGGGTTGCTCGTTAAAAAGCAGCCCTTTTTGCTTGATCTTCAGTAGGTTACCGTTGAAGGTTGGGTCGATAAAAGTGGTTCTAAACATGTCTTGACCCCATGTCAGGCTATCTTTGAACACCCCTCTTAATATGGTGTGTTTCTGTGTAATGTTTCCCTTTTCATAAATTTCATGCAGATTACTTAGGTTAGGTATTAGCCTTTCAATTAGATCATCTTCATTTCTTAATTTTGAAGGCTGATTTCCAGTCAATGCATATTCTAATGTTGCTTTTTCCTCTTTGAACTTTTGAAACCAGGTTTTATATGTTGATTGCTCGATCTCATTATTCATTAGGCGTTCTTCTAACTTAAAGATCTTTTCATTTATTTCATTTAGCTTATTAATTTTCTTACTATGAAGCTCCCTTTTTTGTTTCAATGGTTCAATTAACAAAGCCTTCGATGTTTCTTTAATAAATTTAACTTGGTGTGGAGTAAAACATAATCCTTTCAACATAGTGTCAAAAGCCTCATGCAATTTAGCGCCAGGAAGGTTGTAATTGGTGTGCTCAGTACAACGATAATACATGTAATACTTATTTCGACCCTTGGTGTAACCTGCAGTCATGCCTTTTCCGCACCAGCATTTTAAAATTCCTCTTAATGGAAAGTCTTCAGCTGGCTGTATTCTAGTTCTTCTTTTACTCTTAGTCATTATGCTTTGTACTAACCAGAATTCTGCCTCAGATATTATTGGTAGATGAATCGATTTTACATACTTTTCAGGTGTTTCATTGAGTGCAGGAACTTTGATTAACCCAGCGTATGTGCAATTACTTAAGATCTCCTGAATAACAGACTTGCCAGTTCTTTTAAAGCCTACTGCTTTTACATTTTTGTAAATTAAATATTGAGGAATTCCATTTATATATTCTTTATATATTCGTTCTACTATCAAAGCTTCTTGTTGGTTTACCTCAATCAAATTTTTTCTGGAGCCATCCAAAATATTTCGATAACCATAAGGAGCTCTTCCCAAATACCTGCCATTTTCTTTTGCATTTCTCACACCTTGTTTTGTTCTCTTTCTAATGTTGAATAGCTCTTTATTAGCCATCATATAATCGAAGGCACGTTTCATGAATACATCAGGATCAGATGTGTCTAGATCTATTCGCTCGCTGGTTGATAAAACTTTAACACCATATTTGGTTTCAAGTTCTCCAATTTTCATTAATGCTTCAGGAAGGTTTCGACTAAATCTATCATGATCTAGAACGATAATGTAATTGCACTGTCCTTTGTAGTTTTTAAGATATAATTCCAGTGCTTTATAATCAGGCCTATCAAAAGTATAGCTAGACTCTCCATTGTCTTTGAAAAGTCCGATAATATTTAAACTGTTTCTCCTGCAGTATTCTTTGATTGATGATTCCTGATACTCTAATGATTTTGACTGGTCTTTAGTACTCAGTCTCATATAGCCAATAGCATTCATAATTCTTCTCTTAGTACAATTTCAACAATAATATTTGCTATTAAAGTTAGTAAGTTTTCTTCTTCTTTGCTAAAATTTTGACTAGCTTTTTTCTGTTTGGAAGGTTGTTTTTTTTCGTGTTTTTCCTCAATTTTCTCGATCAATAAGATTGGTTTTAGGGGATCTTGAGGTTGTTCTTGAAGGGCTGTTGTTTTTTGGCTTTGTCGATTATCTGGCGAAATACGTCTTGCTTTCCTGCGTTTTGCTTTCATAAAATAATTTTATTGACTAAAATTATTTTATGAATTCGTAATAATTTACCCATTTTTAGAAATGGGTAGAAATTCTTCTATCTATCAATTATCTTCCCTAATTGATCTGAAGACTAAAAAATGTCTTGGTTTGATTTAAGTTTTTCAACGAATACAAAAAATAACACCCAGAAGATATCCAGGCGTTATTTTGTATGTTTGGTATTCTTTAAAATCTACCACGTTTTTTCGCCAGATTTCATTTTCTCCAGCACATCCTTAAATTCTTTTTCATTTGGACGTAGTGCTACTGCCTTTTCTTCCCATTCAATTGCTTTTCTTACATTACCTGTTTTATATAAAAGGTTTGCATAAGTATCAAAGTATGCTGCATCTGGTGGAAATTTGGTTACGATGTGCTCCATCCATTTTGTTGCTTTTTTTAGTTGTGACTGATCGGTAACTTTTTCGAAGAAAACACTCCAGCAGGCACTGTTTAAAACCATTGGTTGATCCAAAAGCCATTTATTATTTTCAACGTTTTGAATATTCAATTCTCCAACTTTATTCCACTCGCCAATATGTTTATACCAATCAATCTTGGCATCTAAGATCCAGTTGCCAACAGCTGCTTTACCAAATTTCTGAGCAATATCGTTTTCCAGTTTTTTCCAATCAGGTATTTTTGTCCCCACCATTAAAGGATCAATATAATCCTCCTTAACCACCCGTTTTAGAACAATCTTTGAGATGTCTGTAGAGCCATATCTCAAAAAGCTTTGTGGACCCATAACCTCTGCTGCCCTTTTACCATTTGGGTAAAACAATGCGAATGCTTTATTGTCTTTAGAGGAAACATACGATGATATAAATTCTAAGATCTCCTTATTGTACAATTCAGCCTCTGGAAGTGCAATAAGCTCCTGATTAATGTATTGCCTTGCAAGTTTGACTCTTGCCTCATTTGATGGTAAATCTTTCATTTGCAATCTAATTTCCATTTGATTTTTACCCTTGAAATCTTGTGCTTTCGTTGTTTTAGCTTCTAAAACCATTAGCAAAACGATAGCCGAAATTTTTAAAAAGTCCAGGTGAGGTTTTCTCATTAGTTGTTTCATAATTTGTGTTTTTTATTGTTTAGATTTTAATGTTCACCCTGAGTACTGGGCTTGATGATCTAAAGTGGGAATTATAAGGACTTTTTGAAAAAACTCATCTCTCAACTTTATAAATCCTATCAAAATTATACTTTGATAAAATGCTTATCTCAAGTTTTCTGCGCATTTCATTTTATAAGTTTATGTTAACCCATAAGTTGATAACTTAAAGTTTATCTATCGTAATTCACTAATTGAAAATGTTAGGTTGTTATTTGTTTCCATTACAGGATGTAAGAAAAATTATTTTACCTCATTTTCAAAGGATTAAATTATTTTGCTTGTGGTTTTCGATTATCGAAATATTTTTGCTTTATGACCGTAACTGTTTTGCCAATACAAGAAACTGATTTTAAACCTGAAAGGGCATTGGCGAAAGTAATGAATGATCGTCTGGGTAAGGCAGCTAAAGAGCTTCAGGAGGTACATCTAAAATCCCTTTTAGGTCGCGGCTTTTCTTCAGATGATCTTGTGGTTTACATCAGTTATAATCCCAAATATAAAATCCGTTTTAGGATTGTGAATGATGTTCCTGCTGATATTGAGTATTTTGTTGCAGAGTGTTGTGGAAGATTAGGATATATCCTTTGGAAGGCGAATGCAATTGGTATTTCTAAAGAGAATAATTGATTTTTGATATTGCTATAATCATCTTAAGGCGATTGATTTAGACCTTTCAACAAACCTCACAAGATAATTTACCTTTTTCTTATTTAATTGTTCTCTGGTTTTAGAATTTTCAGCACTATTGGGATACGTATCACGCCGTATTTAACATTTTATATTAGTTTTCATTTCTTTCAAATGTTCCTCATTTTAGATGGGTTTTTAAAAGATATTGCTTTTACGCGTTAGTGTGCTGATGTATGCACTTCCTATAGATAATCTTTGAATTTAATCTTATTTTGTTTTTACATTTCCAACTGCTTGATTTAAGATGATAAACATTGTAGAGAATTACCTACCCTTAAAAGATTCTAGGTATACACATAGTTATTTTAAGAATAATAACATCCTCATTTCTGAAAAGGTGCTGTTTGTTGAAGAAGAGAAATGTTATTGGAATGATGATCCTATTTTGGTCGGTGTAAATACCATCTATAATGAACGCTTTAGCGAATTCACAGACAGTTTCCATTTTTTTATTGATGAACATATCGAAGGGACGCTCTTCACCCTTTCAGGTATTTGTGTTAGTAAAGAGGAAATCAAGATTGAAATCAATTCTTATGATTATGACGAATGTTGGAAGTCTTGTGTATATAACCCAAAAATGCTGTTGAAAAGAATACTCGATTTATTTACAGAAAACATCAGCTACAAAATAAATGAAGATCAGCAGTTTTTATTGGATGTCTGCTGTTCTGAAAATATTAACGGTTTTGAATATCTGGGAGAGTTTATTAGTTTGTTTATCACCAGGCTCGTTCAAATTCAAAAACAGGTCGAACTTGAATTTTCTGGTTTTCGTTGGGTAGAGGATTATGAGAAAGATGAACAGTTATTTTCAATAGAAGTGGTTGCTAAATTGCTTCGAAGTATGGATTTTAAGAAGATTAGCTATAACCATGGTCAAAAGGAATATGGCAGAGATTTTATTTTTTCTGAACTTGATAAGTTTGGAAATTTTATTCACTATGGTATGCAGGTTAAGGGGGAAATATTAATGGGCGAAATGTGGGTCAGGTGGATGAATTAATTGGGCAAGTGGATGATGCTTTTAAAATGCCATTCGTAAGGGCTAATGAATCACCTGCTTATATTTCTACGTTTATTATTGCCATCAGTGGCTATTTTACTGAAAATGCTAAAGAAAAAATTAGGCTCAAAATTCCCAAAGGCTTATGGGGTGCAGTGCATATTTTAGATAGGGATGAGTTATGTGCGCTGTTGGCTAAGTACAATTAGACATAAGGACTCAATGCTCAGGAATATCGTTTTTCATATAACAGTTCTAAGCACTATCTTATGGTTTCATTCTAAAACTTATTTTATAATATGGCTTTTTCTGCTTCATGTATGGAATAAATATAGGATATTAAAGTCATTAATTTTGTTTTAAGAAAAATGTAGTCTGGATATGAGATCCGAGTTATTTCCTATCAGGTATCCTAGTGATAGATATGTTTCCAATCGGATATTTTTTATAACTTAATGCCAAAAAAAATACGTTCTCAATGAAGTTTAAAATAGGAATTTCAGGAAAAAGATTCATAGCCTCTTCGGAGCGCGATGCTATTAAAGCGAGGCTAAAAGTTGCAATCGAGAACTGTCTCCAAAAAAATGGCATACAGCAGTTCACTGGAATCAGTAGTCTTGCCATTGGCGCGGATACGATATTTGCTGAATTGGTTTTGAATGATTTTAAGCAAGAGCTTGAGGTGGTCTTGCCTTTTTCTGTGGACAAATATGAAAAAGATTTTGCAGGGGATGATTTAACGGTATTTAGATCTTTAATAGCACGGGCCTCGAAAGTCGATATTGTGAATAAGCGAGAAATTTCTGGTAATGCTCAGCGAAACCAGGATTATTTCGATGCTGGGAAGGGTGTTGCAACTACTGCAGACCAAATGATATTTGTTATTGATGAGCTGAAACCTGCCGGAAAGGGTGGTACTGCAGATGTTTTGGGTTTTTATGCTCATCATAAAAGTGTTGGACAACAGGCAATTATTTTACCTACCATTGCAAAAGCACAGGATGATGTTCAAGTTCTGCTCCTCGAAGAATATAGAAAAGCTAATGAAAATGCACTTCAGGCCAGGGATCGTTACCGCATATCTTGGAAGCTTTCTTTATTCATAGCCTGGTTGGGTGTTACTTTATTTGCGCTAAGCACAGGATTTGAGATTCATGGCGCTTTTGGATGGTGGTTATCTTGTCTGGAGTTTGTATCGATTGGTGGGCTGCTTTTGTATTTATACTTTGCTAAAGTCAAAAATTTCCATGGGCTTTATGTTAAAGAACGCATTCGGGCAGAACAGTTTCGCTTGATGAATTCTTTTTATCAGGCGGATACAGAAATTGTACTTTCTGATTTGGGAACTGAAGAAAAAAATGTGACGACTGATCTTATTCTTAAAGCAAATCAGATGGTAGAGAAACGAAATTATTATTCTCCCTATTATTCTGATTATGCAATTAATAATTTAATTAATGAACAGCGTGGTTATCATATGGGGAAAATCAGGGAGGTTGGTCATAAATCTGAGTGGTTTGAAGCTTTAAATTTGTGGATTGGACGTTTGTTTTTTGTCAATATTTTAGTTCATTTTCTTTCTCAGTCTATGAGCTTATTTTTTGATCAGCATGTGCCTGAAGTTTTGCATCATCTTACGGTTTTCTTGAGTATTTTCTTGCCAGCTAGTTATGCCAGTTTAGAGGGGATGATGTATTTTAGGGGTTGGGAGCAAACTAAAAAACATTCTGCTCAGGTTCTGCAGCGGATTGAATCTTGCGCGAAAACGATGCCTAATGATTTCTCTGAAGAAAATGCGCAGCAGGTTAAAGAGCAGCAGGCAAGGTGTCTGAATGCGATGGCAAGTGTGATGTTGAGCGATAATCAAAGTTGGCGTAATATTTTGGAGGATAAAGCGAGCTATCATTGGATTGTTTAATACGTTTGGATATTTAGCTGAAAACTATATGAGTCATTCTGAATCGTTCAATTCATCCGCTGAAGATATAAAAAGTCAGTATAGGCTTGCTTTTAAAAGCCGGCAGGTGAGTTTACACATTAGACTAGAGACACTTACTGGGAAAGCAAAATTTGGTATTTATGGTGCGGGTCGAGAACTGGCACTAATTGCTTTGGCGCATCAGTTTAAACAAGGGGATTACTATTCTGGTTATTACCGGGATCAGTCTTTGATGTTGGCACTAAACCTTTTTTCTACTGAGCAGATTTTTGCGCAGCTGTATGCGCATTCTGATGCTAGTTTCGAGCCTTCTTCTGCTGGTCGTATGATGGTTAATCATTTCGCAACTGATTTTTTGGATGAGGATATCCCTCAGGCGAATCGTTTCAATGTGGCGGCTTTTCTTTCACCCATTGCATCACAAATTCCCAAAGTGATTGGACTGGGGCATGCGAGCCAGTTATATAATTTCTTAGATATTCCAAATAAAAGAGACTTTAGCAAGGGGGATGAAATTACTTTTGCCAGTTTGGGTAATGGGGCTTGTGCTCAGGGCATTTTTTGGGAATCTTTGACCGCAATTGCTTTACAGCAGCTTCCTGTAGTGCTTTCGATTTGGGATGATGGTTATTCAATTTCTGTGGATAATGATACGATGTTTCCTGGTGGAAATCTATTGAAGTTATTATCTGGTTTTACTGAGCGTGAGGGGGAACCTGGATTTCAAATTATTAGCGTAAAGGGCTGGGATTACAAGGGGTTATTTGAAGCTTATGAGCTTGCGTCTAGTACAGCGAGGCTTCATGGACGTCCTAGTATAATTTATGTTTATGAGCTCACACAACCTTTAGGCCATTCCACGTCAGGTTCTCATGAAAGGTATAAATCTAAAGAGCGGTTGAGCTTCGAGCAGGAATTCGATTGTCTTATTCAGTTTAGAAAATTTGTACTTCAAAGTGGAGCCTTAAATTCAGAGCAGCTTGATGCTTTGGAGCTGGAAGTTAAAACTGAGGTTCGAGGAAGCCAAAGGGCTGCATGGTCGGATTTTATGTCGATGAACCAAGCTTTCAAGGTGGAGGTGTTTAAGATGTTAGAACGGTTTTCTTATGGATCGCCATTAAAAGAGCGGTTTGAGCGAAAAGTTGAGGGTATTTCAGATTTTGAGGTATCTGATCTTTTTGTCGCTTTGGATAGTATTTTAACTGACCTCCGCATAGATAATCATATCGGAATTGAGGAGATCGAAGAGTGGAGAAGAGATAAGATTAAGTTTTTTGAACTCAAGGCGGCTGAACATTTTTATAATTCTGAATCATTGCAACTTGATAATATTCCTGCGAGATTTAATCGGGATTCTAGAATGGTTGATGGTCGGGAAGTGATTAACACCATGCTCGATTTGAGGTTAGAGCGAGATCAACGCATTGTCTTATTTGGAGAAGATGTAGCGAAAATAGGTGGGGTGAATCAGACTTTTGCTGGTTTACAATTTAAATATGGGAACGAGCGGGTTTTTGATACCGGTATTCGAGAACGTACCCTTATTGGGCAGGGGATTGGACTTGCAATGCGGGGGCTTAGGCCGATTGTAGATATTCAATATTTGGATTATCTGCTGTCTGCTTTACAGCTTTTATCTGATGATTTGGCCACTTTAAGGTGGCGAACTGGCGGAAAGCAATCGGCACCTGTAATTATTTCAACCAGAGGACATCGTTTAGAGGGGATATGGCATTCTGGTTCTCCAATGGCGGCACTTTTATCGCAACTACGAGGAATGAATGTGCTGGTGCCCAGGGATATGACACAAGCCAGTGCCTTCTATAATTATTTACTGGATAGCCCCGATCCTGATCCTTCAATTATAATTGAACCTTTAAATGGCTACCGGTTGAAGGAACGTTTACCAGATAATGTTTCCGAGTTCAGGTTGTCTCCAGGAACTGCCGAAATACGCAAGTCGGGTACTGATATCACTGTAGTGAGTTATGGTTCAACCTTAAGGATTGTGGAAGATGCAGCAGATATAATCCAAGATTTGAGTCTTGAAATTATTGACGTCCAATCTTTAATACCTTTTGATTTATCTAACCTAATTCTGGATTCTGTAAAGAAAACCGGGCATTTAATTTTAATTGATGAGGATCTTCCTGGAGGCGCAACCGCTTTTATGTATCAGCAGATTTTAGAAGACAGAAAGGCTTTTCAATACTTGAAGGGTGAGGTTTTAACCATTACCGCTAAAGACCACAGGACCGCATACGGTAAAGAAGGTGATTTTTTTGGCAAACCTAATGTGGTTGAAATTAAGAATAAGATTTTAAAGTATGCTTTAGATAATGGCCTACGTTCCCAAATAAGCAGGATAGATAAAGTGATTTCTAATGCGAAGACAAATGGTCTTTTCCAGCTGAATCTTTCGAGTTTAAAACTAACGGGCTGGCCGGTTTCTTTATTTGATTTTAAAGCTTTAAAAGAACTCGATTTAAGCTATAATCAATTGAGTAATGTTCCAGTTAACCTTTCCGATTTATATTATCTGGAATCACTAAATTTATCTTCAAATCTTCTAAAAGGGAGGCTCGAAGGGTTAAGGCTTTTGCCAAATCTTAAGCGGCTAATCATCAGTAATAATGATTTAAAGGAGTTTCCTTTGGACATTCATCTGATGATTAACTTAGAGGAACTCGATTTAAGTGGTAATGATATTTCAGAAATTCCTTTATCGCTATTTACCTTATCTAAATTACGGAAACTCAAGCTGGACAACAACCAAATTGATTTTCTTCCTGCGGAAATTCGAAACCTTGAGAACTTAGTAGAATTAAGTATTATTGGCAATCCAATTGCTAATGTTCAGCCGGAAATTTTGTTTAAGGATGTGAGCGCTATTTTTGGGGCGTTGGAAGGTGGCCACGACATTGTTTATTTAAAGGAGGCCAAGATTATTTTATGTGGTCAGGCGAATGTGGGTAAAACGCATGTGGTATCTAGGTTAATTGATGATACATTCTCGGAGTCCAGGCAGAAGACCGATGGCATTGAAATTCGTAAATGGCGCTTGCACCATGAGGGGGATTTTATCAACTATAAAATCTGGGATTTTGGTGGACAGGAGGTATATCATGCAACACACCGCTTTTTTTTGACGAAGAATTCTATATATGTTTTGGTTTGGGATGCGCAAATTGGAGAACATTCGTCCAGACTTAATTACTGGCTCCATGTGATTAATACCATTAGTGAGCATAGTCCGATTATTGTTGTGCAAAACAAAACAGATTTGTGTACTGAGGAGCTTAACAATCAGGCATTAAAAAAGCAGTTTTCGAATATTGTAAAGTTTGTGGATTTCTCCAGTCAATCGGGTCAAGGTAAAAAGGAGCTTACCGATTTGATTAATGGGGTAGCTTCAAGTCTCAGTGGTTTTAATCGCCCCTGGCCGGTACACTGGGCTTCAATGAGACGAAAACTGCTTGATTTAGCAAAGGCTTATATCACTTTGGATGAATTTTTGGAAATTTGTGCTGTCAGTGATATTGAAGAGAAAACAGGCCTTGAGTTGCTAGAGCTGTTAAATGAAATTGGGGATTTGATTTATTTTTCTGATGATTATTTACTCTCCAAAGTTGTCTTTCTGTCTCCTAGCTGGCTGACGGGGTTAACATACGCCATTCTGGATTCCAAAGAATTGAAAACTGAAAAAGGCAATCTGAAGTCCTCGATGCTTTATGCATTATGGGGTAGGCAGGTTAGTAGTGATATTTCAATGGTGCTAATTCAGTTGATGAAGAAGTTTGATTTGCTTTTTGAAAAGTCATACAATAATTATGTCGTTCCTGTTTTTCTACCAACCTTACAACTCGAGGTGAATTGGGATTATGCTAACAACCAGCGTTATGAGTATAGTTATGATGTCTTGCCTGCTGGTATATTTTCTGGTTTTATTGCCAGGGAACACCATATTATTAAAGAGGAAGGAGAGGATTTACTTTGTTGGCGTAATCTGGTGGTTTTGGAAAAGAGGAGCGGACTGGCAATGGTGATGCTGAATGAGCTTAAAAGGACTATTGAGATTCGCTGTGGTGGTCAAGACAGGGCTAATATGCTTTCGATGATCCGTCAAACTTTTGAAGAAATTAACTTAAATTATGATGGAATTCGAATTGAAGAAAAAATACTTTGTAATTGTCATCCGGATTGCACAAGCGCGTACCTGAAGGATAACTTATATAACCTGCTAGAGAAAAAAACTAACGTGATTTGGTGTTCTTTTAGTAATGTGGAGGTGGTGATTGAAAATTTGCTTTATGGTATTGAGCGTTATGTTTCGGTGAGTGCTCAAAATGCTACTATTTACTATAATAAAAAGGACATTAAGATTTTTGTGTCGTATAGCAGTAAGGATGCGAGGCTTAGGACAATTTTATTGGACGGTTTAAAGGAGCATTTGAGTAATAAGCTTAAGGTTAACTATAATCTTTGGTCTGATCTGGAAATTAATCATGGTGCAGATTGGCGTGAGAAAATTGAGCTTGCGCTGAAGGAGAGTAATGTCGCTTTATTGTTGGTTAGTCCTGGTTTTGCCAATTCTAGTTTTATTAAAGGGAATGAGCTGCCGCATTTCTTAGCACAGCAGGCTCATGGCAGGTGTTTGATCCTTCCAGTGTTGATTCGGGATTATGATTTTAGTGAATTTCAGGAAATTGCTAAAATCAATTTCTTTAAGACTTATTTTTATGAGTATGGTATGCGGCAGAATAACAAGGATACGGATTTTTTGCCTTTTAGTGCGATGGCTCAGTATCCAGAGACTTTCATAAATGAGATTAATCTTTATTGTAAGAAGTTGGCTGAACATATTCACACTGCAGTTAAGGCGCATCTTAATTTATAGTCCCTACATTTTTTAGATAGATATTTTTAGGTTTTTTTCTTTTTTGATTGTCAAGAACTTTGGCCTTTTAGATTTACGAATACAGGTTTCTTCTTATCACAAGTTTTTACGGATTTAATTTAGGCTTGAAAACAGGATTGCTGGTTCCTTGAGTTATTTTGATAATCATCAAATTATACTGTTCATATTTTGTGAACACGCCTAAACTATAAATATGGAATAAATCCCCTAAGCGGGCAGCAGGCATTGTTTTTTTTGATATGTATATCGCAGTTTCAAATTTGTTTTTTAAAAATATCGATTAAATATTTGAGATGATTTTTACTATTATGGATTGGTTATTAATTGGTTAGTCTAAGGTTTATTACCTCGACTAGTTTTTTATCTCGCCTCGTATAATTTCTACCACTTTAATTTTGTTTTCAGCGGTTTTAATGGTTAACCGTACGCTGGTGTTTTTCTGTCCTTTTATTAGCGTGACGATTTGTTCTAAGGAAAGTCCATTGACTTCTTTTGGCGGGTTTTGACCTTGAGCGATTTTTAGTAATTCATCTCCTATATGAAACTCCTTACTTAAATCAGCAGGACCACCTTTTACGATATCTTCAATGATAACTGTTTTTGTTTGTTCTATGATATTAAGCCTTAACCCGATTCCAAAATACGGTTCAATCAGGGCCTTTCCAGCTTTATCAAATTTGATGGTAGAGGTGAGTTTGTTTTGTGCATTATATATTAATTTTAAACTTGCCGCATCTTTAGGTACGCATGATTGGTTGTTTTGGTCATAATAGTTTTCTGCAATTTGGTTTCCTTTGTAGTCATATTCTAATGTTATTTTGGCGTATTGTAAAGTTGTATTGATACAAGGCTTACTTAAGGTGTCCAGATAGGTAACTTCTGTAGAAAGATTTCGATTGTTATATTTTATTTTGTAACCAGCATAGTTTCCCTTTAGGGTATTGGTGGGTTTCCCCTCAATACCCAGGAAAGCAACCATAGCAAGGTTTCCATTTTTATCATAGGTGAAATTGCGCTTAGCTATTTTCTCTTGATTTGCAGTGATTTTATTTTCTGAATCTAAAAAAATTGTAGAAATCATGTTTCCTCTGTTATCGTAATAGGCAAGGATCTTAGCAATACCTTCTGCATTGAGTGTGGGTTTGTTGCTTGAATTAAAGTATTCTTGCTTTATTTTGTTGCCATGGTTGTCAAATTGAAATCTTTGTTTAGTTGGGTTACTGCTTGTGTTAGATTGACTAGGTAAGGTTAAAAATGTAATGCTACTGTTATTACCTTTATCATCATATCCGAACTGTATTCCTGTATATCCATTTTTTATCATCATTGGTTTTCCATTTGCATCCAGGTAGGTTTCCTTTGTCTTTCTGCCTTTTTTATCAAATTGCTCAAGCATTTTTGCGTACTGATTTTTGTAATTGATAAGGTCGCCTAATTCATTACTATAGTAACGCTCTATGATGTTTCCATTTTGATCATATTTCAGTTGGTATCGATGGTAGTTTTCATTTGATGAGCTGGCCTTTCCCTTAGCATCATAGTAGGCTTCACTAATTAAATTACTGTTTTTATCATAATTCCTTCGCTCTATTGCGTATTGGTTATTGATGTTGATTGGTCTTCCATCTACTCCGATGTATTTAATTTCTCTCAGGTTGTTGCTTGAATCAAATTGCTGTTCATATCCTGCATAACCCCATGTTGTAAGTATCGGTTTTTGATTTTTCCCTAAAAATTGTCTCTTTATAACATTATTTTTTGAATCAAAATTTGTAATTGTTTTGGCATAATTTTCATTTACATTAACTAGCTTATTTCTGCTGTCGTAGTAGGAATTTTCAATCTGATTGTCTTTGCCATCGTAACGTGAGATTATTTTTGCATATCCGCCTTTAATGATGGTTAGTTTTTCCGCTTGATCTAAAAAACTTTGACTTAGGAAATTTCCTCTTTCATCGTGGATATACTTTATTTTACTAATGCTGTCTGCATCTAAAGCTGCTCGACCATTAAGGTCAAAATACGCTATTTCATCTAGTTCATCTTTTATATTATAGCTGTACACTTTTTTGAAGAATAAGCCCTGATATCGGCATTTTTGATTATTATGGTCGTAGTAGGTCTCACTTATAAGGTTGCCCCTATGGTCGTATTGTTTTTTTATAGTGGAAATGCCTTCTGGAGTTAACATTTTTTGATTGTCCACCCCGTAGTAATTTACTGCAGTATTAAATCCGTTTTTATCATAAATTTTGTGCTGCTTGAAGTAACCTTGTTCGCATATAGCTGGATAACCCTTTTTATTATAATAGGCTTCTTCTGTTGGCTGATCTTTTTCGTTATATTTATATTTTACTATAGCGTAACCTTTTTTTGTTGTTACCGGCCTCGAGTTGATATCAAGATATTTTCTTTCGATTACATTATCTCGCTTATCATAAGTAATAAGGCTAGTTGAAAAACCTTCTTTAAAGCTTGCCGGAAATCCGGAAACATTATAAGTGCTAATGGATAGCGGTTTTCCGCTATTATTGAATTTTTGAGTGATTTGATATGTTACCTCGTTTGTCAGGCAGGCTTGGCCCTCTTTATCGTATGCACAGAAGCTGTTGATATTTCCTGCATAATCGTATTGCTTTTTTAGTATCGAGTAGCCTTCCTTATGCCTAGTCAGATGGTTATCCTGGTCAAAGTAGGTTTCTTTAATGCGGTTAGAATATGCATCGTAATCCATATCCATTCTAGCGATATTCGAAATATTGAAGCACAGGTTGCCTTTGGTATCTAAATATCTTTCTTCGACGTTATTTCCTTTATCATCATAATGGGTTTGTATTTTTGAAATTTTGTCTTTATTGTAGCAGGGGATGCCTGTTGTGGCAAAAAATTCTTTTAATTCAATAGCTCCTTTAGGGGTATAGTGCAGGATAGATTTGCTATATCCAGACTTATTATAACAGGGTTTGTTGTTGGGGTCAAAAAAGCTTTGTTCGCTCAAAAAGCCAAGATCGTTATATCTGTTTTTTATGATTGAAATGCCTTCATTGTTATAACATGCTTTTCCAGTGATATCGAAATATTCTATGCTGATTTTATTGCTGTTCTCATCAAATTGGTTAACTATTTTGGATACGTGGTTTTGTTGATAACAGCTCTCATCTTGCGTGTCCAGGTAGTTAATCTCAATAAGGTCGTTGCGTTTATTGTATTTTTGTTGGGATTTGGAATAGCCTAAATTGTTGTAGCATCTTTCTCCCTTGAGATCAAAATATTGTTCTGTTAGAATATTACCTCTCTGGTCATATTCATCTTTAATCATAGCGTAACCGTTTTTATTCAAATAGGGGGCGGCATTGTGATCATAAAATCTGCGCTCGATTTTATTGCCCCAATCGTCGACTTTTATGATTGCTTTACTGTAACCCTCTTTATTATAATAGCAGGGTTTACTTTTGGTATCGGTGAAAAATCCTTCAATGAGATTTCCTTGTGTGTCGTATTTGGCATGCATGTTTGCAATGCCTTCGGTGGTTTGGATGGCTTTGCCATCTAAACCAAAAAAAGTAATCAGGATAATGTTGCCCCAGATGTCGTAAATTTGATTGTATCCGCTGTATCCGGTTTTATTTAAAGCTGGGCGTCCTCTTGTATCGTAGAATTGGATTTTTTTAAAGTTCCCGGTTTCGTCGGATTCTAGCCTAATTTCGCTGACTGCGTTTTGCAGGTTACATCTGTTTCCATTGGTATCGTAGCATTGCACTTTTTTAAGCCGACCTTTTCTATCGTATTGAGCTTCTATGCTGGAAAACCCCATTTTTTTATAGGTTGGTTTGCCATCTATCCCGAACATACTCATTTTTAATTCGTTTCCGTTTTCATCATAGTTGGTTTGCATGATGGCGTAACCGTCTGGTATGACTTTTAACTGCCCTTTGGCATCTAAAAATTCGGTCTTTATGGTTCTGCCTTTTTTATTGATTGTGTAGCTTGCCTGGGCGTAACCGTCACTATGGTAGCAGGCTTTTTGGTTTTCATCAAAGAAAGATAAGTGTATGATATTGCCTTTCTCATCATACCTGGCTTTGGCTATCGAGTACTTTGCCTTGGTTTTGCATGGCTTTGAGTCGCTGTCGTAATAAAGTTCACTTTCGATATTGCCTTCATTATTAGCTTCTCGGATATTTATGGCCCAGCTTTGTTCGTTTAGCGTAGGTTTTTCCTGTATATTGACGAATTCTATTCGCTGCAAGTTGCCGTGCTTGTCATAGCCAAATTTTTTGCCAGCTATGCCATTTCTATCTCTTCTGGGCTGTCCGCTTTTATCTAAATAGATGATTTTTTTCGTCCTACCTAAATCATCGAGCAGGTATTGTTTTCCAAAAATTCCGTTTGCATCGCTTACCGTGTCGTTAGCGTAGCGGTACCATAATTTGGTGATTTCTCCTTTTTCATTTCGGGTTAGGGAATAGTGGTTTATTCTGCTCTTTGGTTCGTTTCTATTTTCTAGTAGATTGACGTCCATTTTTAGGATGTTTCCAATAAGCATGGCGTTTTTGCCATTGAGGTCTTTGAAGTCAACTTCTTCGAATTTTTTGCCTGAATATTTATAGACTAAAAGGGTGTCTTTACTCTGGTTTAAAAAATGAATGCTACCAAGTGCCCCTGTTTTTGAGTCATAGGAGAGTACTTGTCGAATCGGTCTTTCGTTTAAGTTTTCTTCATGTTTTACTAAAGAGCCGGATGAATTAATGTGGTTTACCGCGACGAGTTTGTTTTGTTGGATTTCAAATTCATAAAAGCTGTTTCGTTGTGCTCTTTCTTCTGCAGTTAGTTCGAATATACCCCTCGGGATACCGAAACGGTCTACATAGTCTGCATAGTATTTTTTGATTATTCTATAATAATTATTCCAAACCAGGAACCCTGTTAAACTTAAGCTAATCAGAATTATGGACAGAAGGGTGTAAAGGCGTAGTTTTTGAGTTTTTTTTCGACGAAGTTCTCTTCCCCAGAGTTCGTCGAATCTTAATCCAAGTAAACCTGCAACCACTTTTACAAAGGCTTGTTCTTTTGGTAGTTCAATTACGGATGCACCAAGAATGGAAGTGTCTAATGCCTCTGGATAACATTGCTTTTCTTTTGAGCTGGGTTGCGGACTGCCTTCAATGATAAACGGTATAATCCGGTCTGTTCTACCTAAATCTTTAAAGTGTTGTATCTCTGTATTCACCCATTGTGATTTGGCTGCATCGGGAGAGCAGATGACGATAAGATTTCTCGAGTCTTCGAGTTCTTTTTTGAGGTTGTTTTTTAAACTGCCGGTTCCAATATCGGTTTTATCTAAGAAGATTGGCGAAATCTTTTCAGGCAGTTGTCCCTGATAATCTTTTCTTAGGATACTTGGGAGCTTGTAGGTTTCAAGTTTCTTGTGAAGCCATTTTGCCCATTTTTCATCTTTTCTGCTGTAACTGATGAAAGCAAAGTATTGAAAGCGTTCCATTTAATTTAAAGGCTTTTAGATGGTACTAAAATTAATCAATCCAAAATCTTTTTTAGCATTCTTTTGTGTTTATTTCTGATTTTATTTACTTGCTGTCGTTCTAGGCCACTCTTTAACGAATGATTTCTATTGATTTGATTCTTAGATGTCTTTTATTTATTCTATAAGAATTTCTAAAATTATAACTTTATGGATTGTAAGGATTTTTTCGGGATTGATTTTATTTCTTTTTTGTTGAAATTTTAATTTCAGGTATTCGATTTTATAAAAGAACTCGATGAGTAGGTATTACTTTTTGATATTGATTGAACTATGTATATCTTCAGCTTTTTAACAGCACTCTAGTAAAATTTATCTAAATAATGGCTTATAAGTATGATGTTTTTTTAAGTTACAGTCGCCTCTATCCAATGGGCGATTGGGTGAATGATATATTCTTTCCTCTGTTTAAGCCTTATTTGGATGATGCCCTTAATAAAGACACTTTAATTTTTAAGGATATCTTGGAGATTAAAAGTGGAAATGATTGGGCGATGCGTATTCGCAATGGATTGATTCATTCCAAAGTTATGGTCAGCATATTTAATCCAGGCTATTTTAGAAGCGAATGGTGTATGAGAGAATTTGCTGTGATGAATCATCGGCAAAAGGAATTGGGATATCTTACTCAATCAAATCCTAATGGACTTATCGTTCCTGTTAAAATATTTGATGGCGAACATTTTCCTGATTATGCAACCTGCATTCAGACCCTTGACTGTATCAAGTATAACCGGGTTGGTCCTGCAGTGAAAAATACGCCCATGTTTCTTGATTTTCAGGAAGAATTGCAAAAATGGGTTTATCAGGTAGCCAGTGCCATAGAGAAGTGCCCTGATTGGGACGCGCAGTGGTTAGAAAACGATTGGGTAGACAAGCCGTATGATGCTATCACGCTAAAAACAATTCCAATCATTTCAGCCCCTACATTATGAGTCAGGTAATAACTTTTTATTCTTATAAGGGTGGTGTTGGAAGGACAATGAGTCTGGTTAATATTGCGGTTTTGCTCTCTTCCTGGGGTAAGCGGGTGCTTATTGTCGACTGGGATTTGGAAGCTCCTGGATTAGAACATTTTTACAGTTCTTTTTTTGACGTTGACCTCATTAAGGAGCGGTTAGGAGTCGTTGATTTGTTGGATGGGAATTTATCAAGCAATTGGCAGGATTCAGTAATTCCCATTCAGATTAATGATTCTAAAGAGCCGATTCATTTTATTTCTGCAGGTAAACGCGATGAAGAGTATTTTGCTAAAGTGCAGAATTTTAATGTAGAATCATTTTATGAGCAGGGTGGTGGGGCTTTTATTGAGCAACTTCGTGAGGAGTGGAAGTCGAAGTATGATTTTGTACTGATTGATAGCCGGACGGGCGTTACCGAAATTGGCGGAATTTGTACTGTTCAGTTGCCTGATTTGGTGGTGTTGCTTTTTACCGCAACCCAGCAAGGTTTTTCAGGTACACTCGATATTGCTTTAAGGGCTTCCAAGGCACAGCAGCGTTTACCCTATGATAGGCAAAAGCTTATTTTCATGCCGGTTTTAACAAAATTTGATACTCAAACTGAGTTTAAACTTTCTCAGGAATGGTTGACTAAATTTTCTGATGAACTGGAGTTTATTTACCGAGACTGGTTACCTAAAAATATAAAACCAAGAGTTTTTTTGGAGGCTACCAAAATTCCTTATGTATCTTATTTTAGTTTTGGCGAGAAATTGCCGGTTTTGGAACAAAGTGCCGCAGATACAGCAGGTTTGACTTATGCTTATGAAAATCTAGCCGCTTTGATCGCCAACCAACTCAATGAGGTTAATGCACTTTTGGTTTCCCGTGAGCGTTATGTTAGTGGCTTTAATGTTCCAGAAACGCCTGCTGTGTTGACTGGGAAAAAAGTTCGGGTTTTTATCTCTTATTCTGCCCAAGACAAAGGACTGAAGGATTTGTTGATGACTTATCTTAGCGTTTATAGGCTAAAATATAATGTTGAATTTTGGTCAGCAGATCAACTTCCTTTTGGTGCTATTCTTTCAGAGGAAATCAATACTCATTTAGAAAAATCTGATATTTTCATTGCTTTAGTCAGCAATAGTTATATCGATAGTCCCTGGGCTCAACTGGAAGTAGATAGAGCTATTGCTGCAAAGAAGAATATTTTGCCAATACTATTATCTGATTCCCCTTGGTCGGTGAGTAAATTAAGTAGATATCAGTTTTTTCCGAAATCTATGGTTCCGCTGAGTAATCAAGAACATCTAGATGATATCTTATATGAGCTTGGGGAACATTTGGAGCAGGTAATAAAAGATATTGAGCAAAAGCCAAAGGTTGAAATCTGCATCATAACTTCTTTTGCTGAAGATTTAGCTGTAGTTATGGATTATTTTGAAGCTAATAAATCGTTAAGGGAGGTATTTGATAGCCGTAACCGGCAGCAGTATTTTCTTGGTAAATTAAAGGATAAAGGTGGGGCGGATGTTGATGTTTCGTGTTCTTTGTTGCTTTATAATGGCAGTCAAAAGTTCTCAAACCTTTACACTGCATTAGAAAATGAGTTTTCTCCGCAATTTATTATCATGCTGACCCGTTCAGCCTCTATGGAAGGATTACTAACTATTGGTGATGTTGCGGTGGCAAATAAATTAATTGATTTTTCAAGGGTTCAGAGTGATAGTTATCAGGTTAAGCGATATGAGCAAGTAACAATCGGTGTGCGGGTGATGGAGATGGTAAGTGCATTACAAATCGCTAATCGTTCTTCTGTGCCCATACTCAAAAGTTTTGATGGAGAATCCGATTTTAAGGTTCGAATGGGGCCACTAGCAATAAGTGATTCGGTTCAAATAATTGCTGCTTCTACTCTTGAAAAAGATAATGTTTTGGGAATTTCTTCAGGTTTTAGTGTTAAGGACTTAAATAGTGTTAGACAATTGACTGGTAAATCAGAGTTTATATTGGTAACTCAGGTAGTAGATATGATTGATGTAAAAAAAGACGAGCCAAAGCGATCGCCTTCAAATGCCATGCAGGTTATCGCAGAACTGATCAAGTCAACTTATATTTATTAACTTGTAGATGCCTAAATTTATTTATTGTGAAGCCCGAGAAGTAGAAATTAAGAAAATCATTCAGTTAATTGGGAAGCGTTTAATTAAGAATGAAACTGATCGAAGTGTTTCAAATTTGAGGTTTAATATTGATTTACAAGGTGTATTGTAGGTGCATCATGGTTAAGGCTCGAGCTTAGAAGTTTACTTTCTTGCTTAAGAATTTGGTAGATAAATTTCTTTACCCTGGCTTTACCCATCTTATTGCTTTTTATTTAATTTATTGATTTTCAGGTTTTTATTCATACTGGGATTTAATTTACTAATCTTTTATCAAGGGATGGATTTTTAGGTTTGATGCACTTTTTGGACTTTAGATATAAATTAATCTTTATTTCTATGTCTTTAACTGCATTCGTTAACCAACTGAAATTAAGCTGGTGGCATTTTATTATTGGTCTTTTTATTTTGGCCTGGCCATTGGCCGCATCTTTGTACTTTCTCTATGATCGACTTTTTTTTATCCACATTGGTTTTCTAAAGCTGAATTTACTTTTAATGGTGATTGTTATTCCGTTACTGCTAGTTAACGCATTTTTGATTCATGCTTTACTGAAAGTTCGTAGTGTTGTTCAACTAGATGGCTTTGGATTTAAGTCTTCTGTTCGGAGTGCAATGATGAGTCTTTTTATTGTCGTTTGGCTATTAGTTGGCGCTAATATTTGTGGGATGCTTAAAATTGAGCTTCATGCTTTGTGGCTTTACGCTGCTTTAGCAGAAGGATTGGTTATTTTCATTCTGCTTGTGCTGATTTATCTGGAATATGTCCAGCGCAAATCGAAAGTCGATTAACGGTTTTTGATCGTTTTATTTTAACAGAAGGTGCTTTCTTCCTTGATTGCTGATTTTCGAGCAGTGGGATTGCCAGGTTCGGGAAGATGAAGCCAAATTTTGAAGATCTTTTAGATGTCCTCTTAAAGAGGATCGATCTTGATCTTTCTGTAAGCTGCTGCTGCTTTTGAATTTTTAATCAAAGCGGGTGGGCTGTACCGCTTTGATTGTTCGCGGTACCAGGTTTCCACTGGGCTTGAATCTGAAATAGCTGATTTGCAATCTTTGGGTTTTTTAAGCAGTTCTGGTAGCATTATGAAAATGGCACAGAAAGCTTCCTCCTACCATCTTTATCCGCAAATGGATAGGGGTATGATGCTCATCGAACATCGGAGGTGTTTCAATGAGATTATCGAGTTTTGCAATACGCTAGCTTATCATGGTTTACTTGAAGCTAAAAAAGGTTTCTCTGTTGATATGCCTTTTGCGCCAATGCAGTTCGAGCTGGTTTCAGGAAGTTCAAAGGTAATGGGGCCTAGTAGAGCAAATACCCAGGAGGCTAATGCCATTGCTAGTTGGCTAGCCATAAATGGATCTATTTTAACAAATTTTTATCAGCAAAAAGAAAACTCAGCAGCGCTTGAGGAGAAAAGGTCGGCGAAGAGGATTCGTTTAGCGGATGTGGTGGGGATTGTGACGCCTTTTACTGGTCAAAAATTTGAACTTAAAAGGGTTTTGGCTAAATCTGGTTTAGATACTTCTGGTATGACCATTGGTACGGTACATGCTTTGCAGGGGGCTGAGCGTGCGGTGGTTTTGTTTTCTTCGACCTATGGGGAAAATGATGCTGGTAAGGGTTATTTTTTTGACAGGGGTGTCAACATGTTAAATGTCGCCGTTTCTAGGGCTAAAGATGCTTTTGTTTTATTTGGGTCTGTGGCGGTATTTAATAAATCTTCAAGTGCACCTTCGTCCTTGTTATATCGGTATATTACCAAATGATTTTTTGTTTTCCTTAGCGGCTAGTTTCCTCTAGCTGCTAAGATGTTTTCTGAAATGGGTAAAGTAGTAAGTTTAAGGGCTACAAAATCACTGGTGTTGAGTTTTGGTGTTTTACCCATTACTAAATTATGGTCTTGGGTTAAGCCAATTAACTTTAGCATGGATTTGTCACTGATTACGGTGTAGAGCCCTTTGGTTTGCGAGTTAATTTCTGCGCTTGAGTGGTCTTTTAAAAATAGTTGCAGGTAATTTAGTTGTAGCTTCCCTTCTGTGTGGATGGTGGCATTTTCTGCAGCTGATATCCTAAAAAAGTTTTCATCTACGTAGACAATGAGTTTTGCTGGCTCAAAGCTGTTTGAACTAATGGTTAATGCATGGCCCTGTTGGATGACTTTTACGACGCCTGTATTGGATTCTGCGTAATTGAGCCCAAATTTGTCCCTTTGTATTAAGGTGACCTCTACATTTCCTTTAACATGAATGCGGTTGAAGCTATCAGGCTGTTCAACTCTTGGAATCTTTTGTGCTTTTACTTGATTGATGCTGATTAAGCTTGTAGCTAGCATTAGTGCTAGTGCATAAAATGTTTTTAAAGTTTTCATTTGCCTTTTTCTTGTTTTTTTGCTGTAATTTTTAGAGTTACAGCATCTGTTTGTGCGGTTTTTTGGCAAATTTCTACTTTGTATATATTAGCGAGTAGTGTTTGATGGCTTTTAGTGATAATAACTTTATAATGGTAATCGGGCAGAATAATATTTGTTTTGGAGGCTGTTTTAAGTGCTCCGATTGTAAAGACTTAACCTAATTTTTTATGTTTTGGACATAGCCTTACTGATTTAGCTATTTATATTGATTGGCTTTAAACTCATTGAATAGTGTTTTTGGGAACGTTTATCGGTTTTTCTTGCTGATGCCAACGATCTTTCAGAAGGTTAGATAGAATGAGTTAGTTTGAATTTTAGAACAATAGCACAAATTATATCGAATATTAATTTAGATTTAACATGGGTATATTACTTCTAAAAAGGTAATGCGAGCATTGATATCCCATAGGTTGTGAAATGCGTTGCCACTAGGCTCTACCTTTTCAAGCTCTTCTCTCATCTGTTTAAAGTCTTTGTGCTTTAAATAATTTTTAAAAACGATTAAAATACCTTTAGTATAGGCATCTTTATGGCTATCTAGTTTTTTGATGCAGCATTCTACATCATCTTCGTTAATTTTAGTCGAGTCCATAATCATATAATCTTTAATAACTACTCTCTAATACTCTAATGTTAGGGGCACAGGATTGATAGCTTAAAGAAATAGCTTGTGTTATTAAAAAGAGCAACAGAATTAAAATATTCCTTATCACCTTTTAGTTAAAAGAAACCCAAACTGGGTAGGTTCCATTTATGCCTTCTGCACTAATGTTTACAGCTTGACCAAAGTATATCGGGCAACCGTTTGGACTGGTATGGAGTACATTGCAGTTGAGTTGGAATGTTTTTGATCCTGGACCGCTAACCTCCCATTGACCTGCGGCGGTGCCTGCGAGTAAAAACCACATGCCAATTCGTACGGTGGCAGGGCCACCGACGTTTACTGTGATTGATGTGCCTGCGGTTGATCTACCAAGGGACACTACTTGGTTAGCTCCTTTAACCTCAGCCCCTCCTCCCAGTAGCCTGAGTTCCTTTTTTTCATCTAGGCTTAAAGAGTCAAAGTGCATTCCGTTTGTGTATAATGGGTTGATGAGTTTTTCTTGGGATTGGTTGAGCAATTCTAACGATTTTGCATCTAGTGTGTTTTTGAACAATTCAACCTCTTCCCAAGAATTTGTTGAAGCCGTTTGATTAGCTTCACAATTGTTTGATATGGTGTTGTCTGTATGGCCTGTATCTGCTTTGTGTTTATCTAGTGCAACTTGAGCTTCAGCATAGGTTTTAAATTCTTTAGAGCACCATCCAAAATGTTCTTCAAAACAAACCGCATAAAAGCTGCTTAAGTTTTTATCTACTTTTATAGATGCCGCGTGATTAGTTTTTCTCACACTTGATTTTACTTTTGTGGATAGTTTTTCATGTGAATCATTCATGCAACTGCTTAGTGAGATAGAAGTGATCGTCAGCATAAGCGCGAGCGTGTAATTTAGTTTTTTCATGGGGTTGGTTTGCTTAAAGGCCGTTAAAATACTTGCATGAACTTAGCTTATTTTCTTGATGATTACAATACCTAATAGTGGGTATTTTTATCTATTTAGTCTTCATTTTCAATGCCTTGTGTGGAGAAAATGGTTTGACTTTTTGCTGTGATTTTGGAACAGAATTTACCTGTCTTAATCATTGTCTGTAGAATTGGATTGGTGCTAACCTCAATCGAAATGATCCTTAATATGATTAAACCATGGCAGGCCTTATTCCATTTGCTGTTCGTTTGTGCAGAATTAATTAATGTCATTTTTATGTCATTAGCAGCTTGATATCTAGTTTTCTCTCTTGCGCAATTTATTCCTGCCCGCTATAATAAGAGATGAAATAATTAATTGTTTAACTAAATAAATTTTCATGAAAAGACTTTTACAAAGTTTGTTTGTGTTGACCTTTATCGCGGTTTCCGCAATGGCACAAGAACGGACAATTACAGGTACAGTCACCTCTAAAGAAGATGGTGGTCGATTGCCTGGTGTAACCATTCGCCCTGTTGGGACAAGTGGTGGAGCTCAAACTGATGGTAATGGTAATTATACCATCAAGCTATCTTCTTCTGTTAATGCTTTGCAGTTTTCTTATCTAGGGCATGTTTCCCTTAGTTTAAATCTTCCACCTTCCAATGTTTTAAATGTGGAGATGTCTCTTGATGCAAATACTTTGCAGGATGTTAATATTGTACAAGTGGCTTATGGCACGCAGCGTAAACAGGATGTGGTTGGCTCCCTTACTACCGTGAGTGCGACTCAATTACAAAAGCAACAAGTGACTTCTGTAACGCAAGGCCTGCAGGGGCTAGCTACTGGTGTTGTGGTCATCAATGGCTCTGGTCAACCTGGAACTAGCCCCACAATTCGGATTCGTGGGGTTGCATCCATAAATGCAAGTGCCGATCCTTTGATTGTTTTAGATGGTTTAACATATTCTGGAAGTTTAAATAGCATTGGTCCAAATGACGTGGAGAGTATGACGGTATTAAAAGATGCTGCTGCCACTTCGCTCTACGGTTCTAGAGCTGCTAATGGGGTTATTTTAATTACCACTAAACGTGGTAAGAATGGGGATGCATCGATTAGTGCTTATGCAAACTATGGTGTCTCTTCAAGAGCGGTGGATGAGTATAAGTATGTTTCATCAGAAGAGTATATGAAGCTTGCTTGGGAGGCGCAGAAGAATTATGCTGTAGGTTTAGGAATTGCAAATCCTGGTCAGTATGCTTCCACCAATTTAATTACCGGTACCGCAAATACTTATGGCTTGAAATACAATCCCTACAATGTGGCAAATCCCATTGATGCCAATGGTAATTTAGTTCCTAGCGCTTCTTTATTGTGGGATACCGATTGGGCCAAGGAAGGAAATAATTCTGCAATTAGACGCAAGAATGTTGGTTTAAATATTCAGGGTGGGTCGGAAAAATTTAGGTACTTCTTGTCAACGGATTATCTAAATCAGGATGGGGTAGTAAAAAACTCCAATTATAACCGTTTAACGACACGTTTTAACGGAGATGCGAATTTGAGATCTTGGTTAAAGGTGGGTTTGAATTCTTCTTTATCTGCTTCAAAAGCAAATAATCCCTCTCAATCTGGTAGCGCCTTGAGTAATGTGGTCCAATTTGCCCGTGGGGTTTCTTCGATCTATCCTTTGTATAGAAGAGATAATAATGGTGCTTTGGTTTTAGATGCTGGAGGTGCTCCAATTTATGATTTTGGGGGTTCTGTTTCTGGACAGGCGATTAATTGTGGTCGTCCTGCCTCTGCAAACTATAATGCTATCGCGGTCGGAGAATTAGATAAGAATACATCCGATATGATTCAATCTTCTTTGAACGCTTATACTGAAGTTTCCTTTACGGATTTTTTGAAGTTTAAGTCTAATGTTGGGTGAACCGAAATATTGAATCTACTTTAATCTATGCCAATCCCATGTTAGGTGATGCAGCGGCAGTTGGTGGACGGGTGAGAAGAGGAAGAAACTTAATTACGGACTGGACCTGGAACAATATGTTGAGCTTTGATAAAAGCTTCGGTAAGCACCGCTTAGGTGCAATGGTGAGTTCAGAAGCTTATGATTACAAGGAGGAACGCCTATCTGCAGAAACAACTGGATTCCCAGCGCCTGGTCTTTACGAAGTCTCACCTGGTTCTACTAAAGAGACAGCAACATCAAGTACGCTTCCAAGAAGGATAGAGAGTTATTTTTCCCGTCTATCTTATAATTATGATAGTAAGTATTTCGTGGAAGGTTTGAATTTAGCGTTGATTCAAAAAACTTAATTGGAAAATTCAAATGGTCGACTAACTTAAACCTTGCAACCTTAAAAAACAGGATTACTGCTTTACCTCAGAATTTTATGATTTCAGGAACTAAGCGTTTAGAAGTAGGTGTACCGCTTTATGATTTTTATACTTATGAATGGGCCGGGGTAAATCCTGATAATGGTTTACCGCAATGGTATGCTGATGATCCAAATAATCCTGGTGGCAGTATTTTGGTTAATTCTATTGCGACGGCTCGTCGTTCATTATAAGGTTCTGCTTTACCCAAACTAACGGGCGGCTTGACCAATACTTTTGAATATAAAGGTTTTGATTTATCGGTGCTGTTTAATTTCGCGCTTGGTGGTAAGATTTTAGACAGTGATTATATTTCTTTAATGCATGGTTTTTCTAGCGTTGGTGCGGCTTTAAGCACCGATATCTTAAACAGATGGAATGCTCCAGGTCAACTTACAGATGTACCGGCGTTGAAATTTGGAAATAGTGACTATGCTAATGCCTCGACGCGTTATTTATTCAAGGGGGATTATGTGAGGTTAAGAAATGTGACTTTGGGTTATTCTTTACCGAAATCGGTTATAGCTAAAACTAAAAATGTTGTCAAATCTATGCGTTTCTACCTGCAGGGTGATAATTTCTGGACTTTAGACCGGCTGAAACAGGGAGCGGATCCAGAAACAACAATTGATGGGTTGACTTCTCAAAGTTCAGCGACTTTTAAAACATTCACTTTCGGTTTGAACGTTGGGTTTTAATATTAATTAGATAAAGAAAATATGAAAAATATAATTAAAAGTATTCTGCTAATAGTAGCCGCATCTGGTGCTTTGTTTTCAGGATGTAAAAAGTCTTTTTTAGAAGAACCTAAACCTGCTACTGCAGTTTCTGCAGTTGATGTCTTTGCGACTGAAGCGGGTGTTAGGGCGAATTTCTCTGGAATTTACCGGAACTTAAGAACGCAGTATGGTTCAGCAACGGATGCTTGGGGAATTGTTTCGGTGAATCTAGCACGTGAGGCTAAAGGGCTTGATGTCGGGCTTCCAGATGGTAGCTGGTATAACTTCGATTATTTGCAGGATAACCGTGAACCAACTTATAGAAGGGTTTCTTTTACTTGGAACTTCTTTTATGATCTCATTAATGCATCAAATGTCATCATAGATGGGGTAGAGAAAGGTAGTCTTTCTGCAGTAGCGAAAACCCAGTTTTTAGCTGAGGCTAGGGCCTTTAGGGCATGGTGCTATTTTGAGTTGGTGAGGGAATTTGCCCATTCTTATAGCGAAAATCCTAATAGTCCCGGTTTGCCTATTTATACAACGCCTACTACCGCGGCAACCATGGGTAATCCAAGATCAAAAATTGGGGATGTTTATAAATTGATCGTAGCGGACCTTGAATACGCTGCTGCGAATGCCGCTATCAGCAGGGGATTAAAAGATGTTATTAATAAAGATGTAGCCAATGGCCTGCTCGCCCGAGTTTATTTAGAAATGGGTATGGTTGATAATTCGTATTTAAGTAAAGCGATTACGGCTGCCCAATTAGCAAGAGCCGCTTATCCTTTAACGGTTTCAGAACTGTCTTCGCCGATGACTGCTGATTTTTCAGGCAAAAAAGAGGTGATTTGGGGTTTTCCTCAGGCGGCTGATCAGACGGTTTATTATGGTACGCCTTCCGCTTTTTGGGGTATTTCTGGAACGGGCTATTTTAATTTTTTTGTGGATCCTAATTTTGTAGCGTTGTTTTCTCCGAGTGATGCAAGAACGGCTAAATTTGTTACTCCATCTGGTAGTACTTATGTTGGGGTAAAGAAATTTAAAACCACAAAATTCGGTACCACAACGAATTTTACTGATTTTTTGGTCATGATGCGTAGTCCTGAAATGTATTTAATTGAAGCTGAAGCAAAGGCTAGATTGAATGATCCGTCTGCGGGTTCGGTTTTATTTGCTGTTCAGCAAAACAGGGATGCCTCGGCTGTTGCGTCTGGTAACACTGGTAACGCTTTAATTAATGAAATTTTGCTTGAGCGAAGAAAGGAATTGTTTGGCGAAATCGGGATTGGTTTCTTAGACATTAAACGCTGTAACTTAGCTTATACGAGAAGTAATGGGCATGTGGTGAGTGCGCAAATTAGTTTCCCTGCAAATTCTAATCGTTTAACTTTAAAAATTCCTCAAGCGGAATTTGATTCTAATAAATCCTTGACTACCGCTGATCAAAATCAGTAGGTTGTTTTTTTTAGAGACAAGGCTCTATCATTTTATTGGTGGAGCTTCTTTTGTTTTTCAGGAAGATTTTTTCCTACAAAACAAAGTATTATAGCCAACAGAATTTTATTTGTTAATTCATACACATTTCAGGCTAATTCACTAAAGTGTGAAGATTACTTCAGCGACTAAATCCGTTCAATTATTTTTGACTCAACAAACAAAATAGAGAAGTTTTTTTCTAGATAAGTTTAGTTAGTGATTAGTTAATAAACAATAAAAGCGGTGGATGCCGCTTTTATTGTTTATCTCCATTATTTGGATAATGTTGGTCTTTGATATATTTTTCACAAACAAATTATGACTATCGATTATTTTATGATATCGAGTGCAATAACGACTCCTTGCCACCATTTATTTTGATAAACCCATAGTGGACCATTTTCGCCAAATACTCGATCTCTTCCAACTGCGAACCCAAAATTTATGTTATTTATGCCAAGCATTAAAAAACCTCCGTATGAAAATACAGCACTCTTTCTGTCTGATTTGATTAAGGGAGCGCTGAGTTTTTGGTTTAATTCCACAGCGCCAAGATTAAACAGTAGTCCAGCATTGATTCCATAGGAGTTTAAGGCTTTGCCCATGACTTTTTTGGTCGGATTAAAAAAATTGTAGTTGAGTTTAATGGCTGGAGCAAATCCGAAATTTACTGCAGTCTCCACTTGTGAAGGGTATTTTGTACCATCGTCGAGTGCTTTTCGGAATTTTAAGGGGATTGAAAGGGTTTGAAGAGCAAATTTGAGATCGAGGTATTTTAATGAACTATTATCTTTAATAATTTCATTCTCGTGGTTATACACAATGCCTTTTAACAGAATTTTCGATGCAACTGGGGTATCTATTGATAGTGTTTTTGTACTAGTTGTAACAGGAGGGGTGGTGGAAATGATATAATATGTGGTCTTATCTTCTATTTTTGTTTTCAAAGGTTTGTCTAAAGTATAAACATACAGTTGATCATTCAGGGAGATATCTCCGGCATTTCTTTCGGATTGGTTATTTTTATATCGGTAGAGTTTATTTCCTTTAAGCAGGGTTTTTGTTTCTCCGCATCCCGATAACATGGCTATCGAGCTTAGGCCAATCGAAGCTAAGATGATTATAAATCTTGTTTTCATTTCGTATAACCCTCCAGTATAAATTCTTTTTTATTTACTTGTACGCCATCGCTTTTTAGGAATTCCAATATTGCGCTTGCTTTTGCCGCATCTAAGTTCTCTCCATGATAAACTTTTATGCTATCGCTTGAAGATACGGTGATGTCAACGGTTGCAAAGGCCATTGGGTTGAAGCGGATTTTGTACTTGAGGGTAGGTGGTGCCAAAGATTTTAGCGGATTTCTCTTCGCAGAAACCTGCTTGAAGCTTGACTCTTTTCGACAAGCGCTTAGTGCTAGGCATAACAGCATAGCTAAAGCTATAAGCTGCTGCTTTAATAAAGTTTTTTTCATGAGAGCGTTTTTGTTTCAAAGTTATAAAATATTAATTTATTTGTCAATTACTTGATTGATAAATATTTAATAAAACATTTTAGGAATACTTGGTTTTTTTACTTCCTCAGTTCAATTATAGAAATATGATGAAAATTTGGAATAGCAAAGTGCTAGTAGGTATATCTCGATTTACAAAACGGGCGAAATATTTCATTTTGATAAAAATTATACCAATTTAGACTTGTAGTGAAAATTTAATTACCTATGATATCTAAACTCAAAATCGCAACTTTCCTAATAGGTTCACTTTTAAGTACAAGCATGCTATTTGGACAGAATAGAAAGACAGTTGTATTGACATTTGATGATGCGCCTGCCAGCCATTATAATTATGTGGCGCCACTTTTGAAAAAATATAAATTTCCAGCGACATTTTATGTTTATGAATTTCCAGGCGTTTATCCGGACAGTACCAAAGGCATGAATTGGAGGCAGATTCAGTCTATATCTAAAATGGGATTTGAGATCGGAAATCATACAGCACATCATGTTACTTTGAATGCCGGGAATGAAGCCGCCGAGCTAAAATATGTTGATTTGAAGTGTGATTCTCTTGGAATTCCTAGGCCAACAAGTTTTGCCTATCCCGGGTATGCTGTGGATTCTAGTTGTTTTGAGGTTTTAAAAAGAAATCATTATTCTTCTGCCAGGGTTGGGGGAGATAGAACATACAATATTAAAAGTGACGTTCGTTACCTTATTCCGAGTTTTGCGATAACTGATGGGAATCCTAATTTGTTTTATGAAGCCTTAGAGAAAGCAGACCAGGTTAATGTTGTTGTTTTTTGTTTTCATGGTGTGCCCGATATTTCTCATCCTTGGATAAATACTAAACCAGAAGTTTTTGCTGCTTATATGGAGTATTTGAAGAAGAATAAGTTTAAGGTAATTTCTATGAAAGAGCTTAGGATTAGTAAAAAAAAGCATGGTTTTTATTTGATGAATATTTAGAAATTTTACAATTAATGCTTAACTCTCCGTACCTAAAAGATACCAATAACGCTAGATGAATTTCTGGAATTACTGTTATCGCATAATTTGAAATTCAAAACAAAATTTTAACTGAAATAACTTAATCTATGATAAGTTTGAATGATATTGATATTCGTGAATTCAATTTACAATCTGATTCAATAGTAGAGCTTACAAAGCTACTTCACAAATCATATAAAAAACTTGCCGATGTAGGATTACATTTTTGGGCAACAACCCAATCTGAAGAGCAGACCTTGGAAAGAATTCAAGGTGGTAAGTGCTTAATTGCTGTCGAAGGAGGTGTTATCATTGGCACGATTTGTTTCTACGCCTCAACAATTAGAGAAGATAGTAAGGTGTATTCACAAAAGAACACGGGTAGATTTGGTCAGTTCGCCGTCGATCCCGTATATCAAAAATTGGGACTGGGCAGACTGTTGCTTGAGCACGTGGAAAAATTGGCATTAAAAAATGGAAAAAGTTATTTGGCACTTGATACATCAGAAAAAGCTCTTCATCTAATAACCTATTATAAACTTATGGGCTACTTGCCTATCGAGTATATTCAATGGGATAGGGTTAATTATCAAAGTATTGTCATGCAAAAAAGAATAGGCAAAAAATATTAACTATGAGAATTGCACTGGCTTCACCACCGTTTCCTAAATCACTCAATCATGGGCTAGCCGTATTGGAAGAACTGGTAAAATCGGCATCTGAAAACCGTGCTGAGATTATTTGTTTTCCCGAATCCTATCTTCCTGGCTATCCCGGCATGGGATACTCTAATGGCGATCGTTCTGTTGAATCTTTAAAAAGTGCTCTGAAATGTGTTTCTAAAATTGCACGAACTTATTCCATTGCTATTATTGTTCCAATGGATTGGTATAGTTCAATGGGATTACACAATGTAGCTTTTGTGATTTCAGATAAAGGAGAGATTCTTGGATACCAGACGAAAAATCAATTAGATCCCTCGGAAGACAATATATGGATATCGGGAACGCACAGAAAAATATTTGAGATCAACGGTGTGAAATTTGGAATAACCATTTGCGATGAAGGTTTTAGGTATCCTGAATCGGTGCGCTAGGCTGCCCAACAGGGTGCATCTATTGTCTTTCATCCGCATTTCACTGTTAGTGATGAAAATGGGGACGAGATTACCCGATGGGATGCAAACACAAGTCCTTATTACGAAAAAGCGATAATGATGAGGTCGATTGAAAATTCAATCTATTTTGCTAGTATTAACTATGCTTCGAAATACCAACAGTCTGCAACCTCTTTGATCGATCCTGATGGAAAATGTATTGCTTACCAAGACTATGGGAAAAGTGGACTGCTCATAAAAGAAATAGAAATTGATCGCGCTACAGGATTTTTGGCTAAACGATTTAAAAAGCATTTATATGAAAATGCCAAAGCACAACCTCTTTGATCATTTAAGAAAAACTAGCCTTTTGTTGGTATCTGAACTTAATCCCTCATTTAAATTTATTTTGAATGCATATGTTGGAACAATATTTTACATTTGTTTAAACTAAGTACTAAATGCCAACCTCGAATTCTAGAATATCTTTGCAATTAGCACATATTAAATTAAAAGGTTTCAAGTCAATTGAAGATTTGGAAACTACTTTACAGCCAGGACTCAATATTTTAATTGGAAAGAATGGTGCTGGAAAATCTAATTTTTTTCAGTGTGTGAACATGGTAAGTGCATCAATATTTTCTCTTACCGGAGTTAGTTTAAAGTCAGCAGAGTTTTTATTTTCAGCCGAAGATGGTGTAGCTTATCGTTATGAAATTACTAAAATTAATCAAAGGAATTTTGAAGACGAAACGTTAATGCCTGGTTATCGGCAATTGGTTGAAAATAATGTTAAGGTTGTTTTTGATAGTTCTGTTGATGAGGTTACTTTTTTTACGCTAAATGGCAAAAAGTATCTACCACCCCAAAATATTGGCATATTATTTCAACGCTTAAAGCTTGTTTATCGCCGCACAAATTATATTGGCTTTGGATATCCCGAAAAACTGCTTGGTTTAACTGAGCCCATATCGATGCAAATCCCATTTGATTTTGAAGAATTTTGGAATACTTCTATTGGAATTCCACTATTAAACGATGCAGTTATGGAATTGGAATCTGGTCTGCATGTTGAGCACGATTTGTTAACTCCAGATAGTGAGAATGATTTTGAAGAAGACTGGGCTGACCTTTTGGAAGGAATGACTGCTGAAAAGTTTATGAAATTATCTACTCTTGATGCGCAGACAATAGAGAATCTACGCAAATTTAGCCCCATTCAAGATGTCAAGTTTAATAAAAATATTACCTTTTACCGCTTAGACAGAGAACTGGTCATTGATAACATAAGATTAGATTTTTTTGTTAACGATAATTGGCTTCCCTGGTCTCAGTTATCAGATGGAACCAAAAGACTGTTTATAATTATTACTGAAATATCTCTAAGCTATAAGCGTTTGATTTTATTAGAGGAACCAGAACTGGGCATTCATCCTCACCAATTTAATCTTTTAATGCAGTTTTTAAAAGAACAATCTTACGATCATCAAATCATCATATCTACCCACTCACCTAAGGCTTTAGATATTCTTGACGAGGATGAACTTGATAGAATTCTCATTGCAACATATGAGAAGGGAAGTGGAACTAAAATAAAACATCTTAATGATAATCAAAAGAAGAAAGCAATAAGGTATGTCAATGAAGTTGGGTATTTAAGTGATTATTGGCTAATGTCGGATTTAGATTCATGATTCGGGTCGGATTAATTGGTGAGGATCCTTACGATAAGGTTTCCTTGAAAAATCTTTTAGCTAAGAAATTCCCGAAAGTTCATTTTCAGCCTTTGTTAAAAGGAATTAGGGGAAATGGCCTTGATAGCCCTAAGACCGCTAGAGCACTGGCTGAGGAGCTTAAGTCTGAAAAATTTAAGTTGTTGATTTTTATTAGGGACTTAGATGGATTACCTTCTCAAACGGACTTGAAAAAGAAAGTTGAGGAATGGTTTGCACCATTGAAGCATAAAGCTCAAGACATCCTTTTAATGAACATTTGGGAATTAGAAACACTAATTTTTGGCGATATCGATGTTTTTAATAAAAAATATGGTGTTTCGGTTCGTTTCTCTGGCGATCCAATGATGATCAATAATCCAAAAGAAAAACTTATGCATGAAACGTATAAGGCTAAAAGTAAGTTTCAACAGTCTGATTGTCCGGATATATTTTCATTACTTGATATAGATAAGGTCGCGGCTAAATGCAAGTATTTTGATGACTTTCTTATAGAATTCAAAAGGAAAGTCAAATAAGTAATATTGGTATTGGCCGAATTTTTTAAAATTTCTTTAACCATCTTTGACTATATATCCTTTTCATGGTTATTATTATAGCTTTTAACATTCTAATCCCACCTTCGTTTAAGCCTGTATGTCTGTTTTTATTTGAGTTTCAAAAGTTATTTTATAAATATTCACATATTAAAATTTAAGAAACTCTAAAATTGAAAATGTATTTATTCTAAAACAGATTTTCTTAAGCTAGAGTTACTGGAGCAATTCTAAAATGCGTTTTATGCAACATCATTCTTTTGTTTCATGCAACAATTCTGGTGTCAAATTTATCCGTATTTTCAGCTAAATTTTAACTTATTTAACTTCGTTGAGCGATGATGCCCTGGTAAAGCTCTAGATGTTTAGGATATATCTTTCTTTGGTCTTTTATGGCATTTTGGATAAGGTTTATAAATTTGGTTTCGTAGTCTTTCCAAGCTATTTCTTTTTTGATGTGGAAATAAAATTCACGGAGTTTTAGTAGCGTAATTCCTTGGTCTTTTAAATAATGGTCATGTTCTGGATTTGCTGAAAGTAGTAGGTCTAAACTTTCATGTTGTTCTAAATAACAGTGTTCTAATTTTTTGTAGTCTTTTGCTTCTCTGTATAAGATACTTAGCTCAGAGAGAATGCCAACTTGACGATAAAGTACTTGTTGCTCGCGCTCGGGGGATTGCTCTATGACCTTGTCTAGTAATTGCAATGTGTATTCGAATATTGGTATTGCTTGTTCTACTCGATCTGGTCTGTCCATGTATAAAAAGCCGTTTTGTTGGTATACTCTGGCACACCATTCCAGGTATAATGATTTATCATTGAAAGCTTTTTCTGCCTCTTTCAGGCAATTGGCTATTTGTGCATAACCATCAGCTGCTGTATCGATGTCATACTCGAGTTCCACCAGGGCGTTAATTCCTTGGATGTTGAAGATGTATTCTGCTGTGAAGGCAATGTCGTTGCCTTTTATTTCTATTGCGGTCTGTAATATGTCCTGAAATTCTCTTAAATAAACGAGCATTTCTTCATTTGTTGTTGGGTTTAATTCGCTGCAAATTATACGGTATGTTTTTATTATTCCCTCGATAATCGGCAGGCTTTTTGGCTCGTAACTTAAGTAGCGCTCGAATTCCATTTTTGCCAGAAGTGCATTTTCAATTGATTTATCAATTTCATCGCTTTGGAGAAATATCCGGCTTTGTAGTTCGTAAGCTTCTGCAAGTGCCTGGATACATTTAATTAATGGTGGAGTGAGTTGCGCGAAAGGGTGTATGAGTTTGATGCAGTCTTCTGCCGCCTGATGGGCTTGTTGGTAATTTTGCCAGCGTAGATGGTAGTCTGCAATGTCTAAGTGCGTCATGCTTAAGCGGTGCGCAATTTCAAAGGATTTTGGATTGGCGTTGAAGTGCTCTATCTGGCTTTTACGAGCCTTTTGGTAGTGGCTTAATTCGTCTTGCTGACCTGCTTTGTCGCCTGCCAATTGTTTGTTTACAATGGCAAGTCTTTGTGCGTAGTCGACTGAATCGGGTACTTTTTTGCATATCTCTATTCGAATGTTATATATCCTAGTTAGATAATTTTCATTGAAATGTTTTTTGCCTTCTTCGTCTTTGCGAAACTGGTCTAGTCGTTCATAGCTTAGGGCTAGTAGGTCTAGGTGTTTTATGGAGTCTGGTCTTAGCGAATTGAGCATGATGGCATGGCTTTCTAAGATTTGGTATTTTTCAAGTGCTGCTTCTAATTTTTTGTTGTCGAAAAAAGCATCGCCTAGCGCCATTGAACTGATGATGACCGCTTCTGATGATTCGAAGGTTTGTGATCCTTTGAAACAGACATCAGCGAATTGGAAGGCTTCAGTTGCGTATTTTATACGAAGTTCTTGGTTGCCTAATTGTCGATAAAGTGATGCTATTCTTTCTAGTACCGAGGTGAGGCTAAAGAGAACATTCGTTTGGGTGTTTATGGTGTCTGCTTGAAGGATTTCGATGTATTTATCATGCGCCAACCAGTAACTTTTTAAGGCTTCTTCTGTACGTCCAATATCGATAAAAATGTCGCCCTCTTCTTCATAGATGGCATTTGCTATTCGGTGAAATTGTTGATCAATCTGTGTTGGATTGGTGCTTTGGTGCAAGTTTTTGTAGGCCTCAAATTCTTGCAGTGCCCGGGTGTGGTTATTCATTTGGTAATACATTCGCCCGCATGCATAGTAGATGTTCAGCAGATTTTCTGTTACCTCTATTGGGAATGAATTTTCAAAGTGCCCTAAATATTCTTTGATTTTGCTGAATATGGCAAGCCTTAACTCGTGTGGGGTATTGTCTATTAAGCGGGTTGCGATTTCACCTAAAATGGCTCGATTTAAGGCCTCAAATTCATCTATTGTTAGATTTATGCTTTTTGCGCAGATTAGCAGTTCTGCTAACCAGTTGATATATTTGTTTTCCTTATTTTCCGATTCTTCTATGATGAGCTGGCAAATGGTCTCGCAGGCAAATTCGATGTCTGGCTTGTCGTATTCTTGTATGATTAGCATTAGGGCTTTATAGGTTTGATTGGAATGGATTAAAAAATACATTCGTTCTTGAATTCTAAAGCTGTCGTTGCTGGGCAGGGTTTCTATATAGTCGGCTAGTTGCTTGTAGTAAGCGTATTTAATTTTGTCTGGTAAAATGACTGTTCTTTTCATAGCCAGTCTTGCTTGGTTATGGGAAAAGTCGAGGTGTTGGTCGGTTGCCCTGGTATAGATGTGAGCTCTGAAATATCTTTTTAATAGCGCTAGAGCTATGGAGAATTCTGTTTTGTCTTTTTGTTTGAGAAGGTTAATTAGGTCGTTTTCTCTAAGTCCTCTACGGCTGAGTGCTAGAAAACTCAGAAAGTGGGGCGTCCATTCTATCTTATATAGTTTTAGGAATTTTTGATAGCCATAACGGAATAAGCTGATGTATAATTCGTTTATGTCTTCTGAAAAGGATTGGACTTTTTCTATTATTAAGGTCTGGAGATTTTCTTCGTCGGTTCCTGTGAGGGTTTTGCTGTAAATAAAGTCTTCCTCATCAAGCAATAGTAGGTGTTCTGCTGCAATGGATAGCCATAATGGATTTTCGGCGCCTTGCAGCTCTTTTGTGTGTTTTGTTACTAAGAGTTCTGTGGTTTTTTGGTTTAGCTCTTTATGATATTTTTTACAAATACCTTGAATGATTGTAATGCCTTCGGTTTGGTTAAGCGGTGGAAGGGGTATTAATTTGCTGTTTTTTCGTCTTAATAAGGCTTCGCATTCGGTGCCGAATATGGTTGTTGCGATAAAGTAGGTGTTTTGGGGAAGTTCTTCTGGTAGCCATTGAAGGTGTCTGGCGGCTGTTGTTCGTTCAAATCGATCTAGCGCGTCTATTAATATAATGATGGGTGTTTTTTTTGAGGTTTCTTCCAGCAATTCGCTAAAAGTGGCAATCAGTATGTCCAGTGATTCTTCTTGGTAGCTTTTTTCTACCCCGTTGTATTGACTTAGTTCTTCACACCATCTCATAAGCATTCTCATCACGCTTCCCCCATATAGAGTAGATCCTGAAATGTTTATCAGTAGTAGGTGTTTTTCTTTGTTTAGCTGTTTGTGGATGTAGGCGATGAGTGCGCTTTTGCCAAGTCCACTCTCCGCATGGATGATTAATTGGTTGAGCACTTTGCTGCTCAAAAAGTCTTGAATTTCTTTATATATATCTTCCCTTCCTTTAAATACGGCTGCTTTTATGGCCGTTAGCTCATTGATTATCGATATTTCTTCTTCTTGCCAGCTTTTGATTTCTGTAGTTTGTTGGTAGTTTTCTTTTAGCGCTTGCCATAAATCTTCTAAAACAATTTTTCCCCAAGCCTTAATGTCAGCTTTTTTTTGTTCGATGTCGGAATGAATGGTGTAGTGTTTTACCTGCCTTGGCATTTGTGAGCTTATCTGGTTTTTTAAAGATTGGAGTCTGTCATCAACTTGCACTTTATTTTGGCCATCTTGCTTATTACGAAAATAAAATAACAGGTGTTTGTTCTCTAGTGACATACCATACTGAATTTCGATGTCGGTTATACTTTTATTACCGTATTGAAGATTTGTTTTTTTACTTTTTAGTATTTCTGTAACGCTTTGCTCAGGTGGTACCCAGCCATATTCTTCTCCAAGAATGATGATCATAAAGGGTTTTGATCGCTCGATTTCATCTAGGCATACTTTTATGATTTGTAGTTCTTTTTCTTCTTTAGTTATATAAGCGCTGGTTTCTACCCCCCATCGTAGGTCAATTGGGATTAGAATTCCTTTCAAGCTGCGTAGTCTCTGATCAAGCTCTGGAAAAATGATGTCACGCAGGTGGTCCCGCTCAGCTTGCATATCTCTAAAGGTACTAGAGATGAAAATTGGTTGACTGAACCAGTTGGTGTGGTCGAGGGTGTTCATTTCTCTGCTCATTGGATCTGCTTTGAGGTTGGGCGTTGGTTTGAGTTAATTCAGGTCTTTGGATTTTAGTTTGTTTTATTTAAATCTGAAAGGTGTTCATGGATTTTATCGATTTCAATAAAATAAACTTTGGAGTTTTTGCCAAGAAACATCTTTTCTAGTGATCTACTGAAATTTATAATTTCCCGTTTTTTTAAGTTTTCACTAAAACTGCTGTCTTTTTTATTGACTTTTTTGGAATCTTTTTGTCTCCAGAATGCTTCTATGTTTTCAACGATTTCTCCTGCTGTGAATAGGGTTGTTGGGATATCTAATAGGTGCAGGGGATCGTTTTCATGCTTTCTTTCTAATGCGTATACCGATAGGTTTCTTCCTCCATAGGTTTTGATATTGATGTTGTAGATGTGGTCAAGGGTCTTGAAAAAGTCGTTTACTTGTCCTCTTTGCATGATTTCATTTGGTATGATGACGCTAGTAATGATGCCGTTTTCTTTTTTCCATGGTAGTGTGCGTTTGTTGGTCTCGAAGTTTTGATCCACATCCATCGTCAAAGCTGGAGCTAAGAAATTATGAACATATGCATGAGCTAGACCTTGCGCTGGAAGTTCTGAGTGGAAGGTGCCGAGATCTACTTGGTCAAGAAGCGATTTTATGCCTTGGGCAGCTTGTTTTGTGGCTGCCTTGGTATCTTTGGCTGATGTTGACTTGGCTTTTTTATAGAAGAACTTAACGGGAACCACATCGTCGTCGAAGTATCCTGGAAGTTTTATCTCTAGGTATTCTGGTAGTAAAAGGATGGTTTTCTGTGGTCCAAGTCTTGCCATTGTTGCTCCCAGTTCGAATATCACGTTGTCTCTGGGTACCCAGATTTGCTTTTCGTTGTTTTGTTTGTCTAATATGATGTTGTCGTCGGAAAGTATAAGTACGGCGTAGTCGTAGTTAAATAATTTTTTGAAGAAGGTCCATAGCGGTGTGGTTTTATTTTTTCCGAAAAAATCCCCCTTCCATAAATGTATGATGTGTTGGCTTTTTAAGTTTTTATGCAGTCCCTGTGCGATGTGGAAGGATGCTGAGGAGGAAAAAATTACGGTATGAGGTTTCATCGTTTGTGTTTTAGGATGCTTTTCTATTTTTGATTAGCGCTGCAGATTCAAAATGTAGGGTATTCCTTCTATTTGGCTGTGGTCTTTGTTTTTTTCATTTAAGCTCAATTGGTTGAATGGTTTGAGGTTCAAATGGAGTTTGATGGATTGGTATGTTTTTTTCTTTTTGCTGTCGTTTATCCATTCTGCTTCTGCTGCTGTACCATTAGCGCTGTCCATTAAGGGTTGAAAGCCTTCTATTAATTTTTGGGCGCACCATCTGGTATGTTCCATTTGTGATAGATCGGACTCGATGTTGTGGAGTTTTGTGGCAACATCTGTGAGCTTATCGCTATTTTCTATCTTTGCGCTTCTGAGTTTAATGAAAATGTGATCTGCCGCTGCTCTATTTGCATCTTTTATACTTTCTGTTTGTGTCTCCCAAAGTTCGTTTGCCTGTTGGTCTAGTGATTCTATTTTCTCATTTCCCCAGTGTTGCTTAAGCTGTAGCAGGTTATATCCTTTCTCGTATAGAAAGTGATACCACAAGGCAAGACGTTTGGAGAAATCGTCTAGGTGGTTTTGGTGTATTGCTGAATAGCTGCAAGCTTCTATGTAGTTCCCAAAGCAGTTTACTGGAATATCGTTTGCCGATTTGTTTAATTTTTCCTCTATGCTGGCGATTTCTTGTAGGTCGGGTAAATTACAAAAGCAAAATACTTGTAGGTTACAGTTTTGGTTTACTTTTAGATAGTTGAGGTAAGGTAGAATGTCATTGGTCAAAGAGGCGGATAATAACGCGTTTTCGATGCAGGTGTATATATTGACAATGTGCTGAGTTTTAATGTAGTCGTATATTGAAAATCCATCGTGTAATAGAATGTTTTCTGCAATTGGCAGTGGTTCAAATTCTATTAATGCTGCTGAATTATTTGGTAGAAAAACTTCTTGTTGAATTTCTGATGCGCAGTTAGCTTGTTGATATCCAGGACTGTTTTTATAAAAGCAAGGGTATTGTGCTGTAAAGTTCTTTACTGCAGCATCTTCTTTAGCCTCATAGTAGACCTTTATAGATAAAGGCAGATCTTTATGGTAGTGCCCGTTGCCTGCGATATGCAGAGCAAGAGTTTGACCCAAAGCTCCAAATCCTATGATGATAACTTGCACTTTTTTGACCTGTATTCGCTGGCTTTGATAGTATTGATAATATGGTCTGTCTAGTGGATGTTCTCGCAGAAGCTTACGGGAGATATTCTCGTTTATCTGAAAAGTTTCTGCCGGAATAGTAGTGGTATTGTCTAAAAAATATCGTTCTCTGATGTCGTTAACATGAACGAATAGTTTGGGTTTATGGTTTTTTCCTTTTTCAGATAGGTATCGGTCTGCGTGTTGTAGGGTCCTGGCATTTTGGGTATCGTCCTGGCTGAAAATATAAATGCTGTCTGAGTTTTGTATTTTGGATTTTTCGAATACTCTTTTTAGGGAAGGCTTGTCACTATAAATCACTGCTCCCGCTAATTGACAGGTAGTTTTGTAGGTGGAGGGTTCATCATCGCTGATGATGATGACTTTATGGCCGTGCTGCAGTAAATTCATTGCTAAGTAGTGTGACTGCTCACTCAAGCCTATTAGAGTGTCATAGGGACCATTTCTGTCTGTTTTTGTGCCGCTTATCAGGTGTAGTAGTTTTTGGATTAGAAATTTTATTCTCCAACTTAGAATCCAGAACCGGTTCAAGTTGGAGCCAGTTAGTTTTATAAAGGCAAGGATGAATGCATAGATCAAAAATATCACGCCGCTGATGCGCGCGATATTTAGTGTTAGATTATTGCAGTTTCCTGAATCTCCTATTACGGATGAGTTTAGGGTTGCTAGATTGATTGCTTTAAAGGCGTAATCTAAAAAGTCAAGTAATGGGGCTGCTTTGTTGTTTTTGTTTAAGCAAATCTGGTAGTTCTCAAATCCGATGTAGCCTAGGATGATCGTGGTGAGAAGTAATAAGGCAGGTGCGATGAATTGTAGTATGAAACTTTCGTATTTATTCCACCAACTTACTAAGCTGAAGCTTTCTTTCGAATTGACTTGCGTGGGCCCTGAGAATTTTATGCCTTTAGGGTCTGTGCAAAAGTTTTCGTACCAGTTTAGCTCCGGATGGCCTATGAAGTTATGTTCTGTATGCATGCCGATTGCTCGGACAGGGAAGGGACTATCTGCTCTTGGAATCACCAGTTGATGAAGGCATTTAGGTTTTGTTGCTTTATAATAAAGCTGTCGAAAGATGTAGGATGGTCCGCCGGTTTTGTCATTTTGTATACCATCCCATAGTAGTAGTATCTCTAAGGAGTATTTTATGATTAAATCGGCCTGGTTGGTGTAAAGCTGATCTCCGTTTCCTGACATTTGAAAATTCAGGATGTTGTTTCCTTGTCGGGAGATTAGCGCCGCTAATTTTTGCTGTTCTAAAGGTGTGGACCAAAGTATGGCGACCTGGATGCCAGAATCAAATGCTGCTTGAATGGCTAATTCATCTGCGCCATCTGCGATCGGGCTTATTAGTATACAGGGTTTTGAATTTTTATGCCTTAACTGGATTATTTTGACTTTTAATAAATTTAAAATCTTTGTTTTATCGCTCGGTAGAATATTTCGATGTCCAGAATGACCGATTACAAATTTGCCTTTTAATTCTTTAGCGAATTTTTTGAGTGGAGAGCGTTCGAAGGGCATGTAAATTGATGTTTAATTGATTTCGTTATGAAAAATGGTTTGTTGAGTTTGGAGATATTCAGCGACTATTACTCCTGTTCTTTCTTTTCATATTGTTCATCTCGTAAATATAATAATCTGCGGTTTAATGTTTTTCTTTTTGTTGATTATTAGTTTGTTAATCTATTTTTTGATTTTGATTGCGGCCTTCTTATATGAAATTATGGAGCTCTATTGCCTCTTTTTTATTTTAGTCTTTTGCGACCAGTTTTGTAATTAGACTCGTTTTTTCATGGTGTGATGGATACGCCCAGGAGTGCGAAAGATTATATATATTCGCTTGATTAAGGTTACTCAAATCAATTATTTTTTATCAAAAATTACGCTCACTTGGAAAATACAGTTAGAATCTATATCGCTCATACCGATAGCGATAGTGGATATGCACATGAACTCAGTTATAGTTTAGGTCAGATTAACCAAAAAAATCTTTGGCAAATTTCTGGAACTAGCAGAAGCATTAATATTAAAAATCCGACAGGTTCTAGCGCGGAGCTAATGGATGATCATGATATTTTTCTTGTTCTTATCAATAAAAAAAGTACAGTTCGATTTCAAGCAGAGGTGAATATCATTAAGGAAGTAGTAGCTAGGCATGAACGTCGTAAGCGGATCGTGCCGATTTTAATTGAACAAGCGGGATCAACTAGTTTAAACTTGTCAAATTTTTTATGTCTGCCTAAAGATGGTGTTGCGATATCTCAAGCGCCTGTTGCCTCTACTCTTTTTCTTAATTTGGCTAAAGAGGTTGAGATGGTTGTGGACTTATTTCGAAGTCTTAAAGCATCAGATGCTATAGCGCATGAAATGGAAGTAAGGTCTGGAGAATTGGTGCTTTTTGATTGCCAGCTTTCTTTCGTGCCAATTGATCTTTTGAGGATGCCTTGGCTGACTAAGCTAGTCTTAGTAGAAAATGGAATATCTAAGATTGAAAATTTAGATAAACTCAAATTACTGGAATCACTGAATCTATCTTCTAACTTTATTAAGAGAATTGAAAAACTGAGCTCTCTATCCAGGCTTAAGGAGTTGAGGCTGTCACATAATTATATTTATGTGCTCGAGAACCTGGCTTCTTTAAAAGTTTTGGAGGTATTAGAGGTAGATTTTAACCGGTTATTATCTGTTTCTGGCTTGACTAATAAACCCAAACTGTTTTCTGTTAGCTTTAGGGATAATTCCATTGAATATGTGTCTTTTCCCGAATCGATGAAGGATTTGACTTATGTTTTTCTGCGAAACAATAAAATAAAAGATCTTTCTGGTATTGGTTATTTGCCAAGTCTGAGGTATTTAGATTTGAGATTAAATGAGATAGAAAGTATTAAGCCGCTTCTATCTTATTTGGATAATAATTTTGATGTGGATATCGATGAGCAGGAAAATGATGGTGGTGGTGTTAAATTAGCGGGAAATCCAATTAGTGAGCCACCTATTGAGGTGATTGAACAAGGTTGGGAAGCTATTTTGAAGTATTTTCGTGAAATCAAGCAATATGGTTCTTCCGAGCTTGTGGTGCTTAAATTAATTTTGGTTGGTAACAGTAGGGTGGGTAAAAGTAATTTTAGTGAGTTTATTCGTACTGGGAAAATTTCTGAGAATAGTTCCTCGACTGAGTTGTTGGATGTTAAAAATTGGAGTGGGTTTTTCAGTGATAAGGCTAAAGATCTTGTGGTCAATATTTTTGATTTTGGCGGACAGGATTATTATCATGATGCCCATCGGATGTTTTATTCTCAGGATACCGCCTATGTTCTTTTATGGGAACGGGAAACTAATAAATTCAGTGAGCGGGTTGATGAGTCTTCTGGTTTAGTGTTTGAAGATTTTCCGCTGGACTATTGGTTGGAATCTATTAATTATAATTTGCTTAACCAAGCTGGGGTATTGGAAACGCAGGAGCAAAAACATAAACTGGTGGAGAAGATGCCGGTTTGGTTGATTCAAAATAAAATTGATCTTTTGAAAAAGGAAGGTGATGAGGTGGATTCGGGCTTTTTAAATCAGGTTGATCTGATTAGACGTTTTCCTAATATTTGGGATTTTACTTCTGTTGCTTTAGAAAGGGGTAAGAGAACAAAAGTTTTGCCAGAGATTTTGGATGATTTTATGGACCAAATGCTTTTTGTTGGACGAAAGCTGGTTAAGTATGAACTAAAAATTGTTAATTATTTTCTCGATTTTAAACAGCATTTCGATGTCTTGTCTTTAGAGCGTTTTAAGGATTTGTGTATTGAATTAATTGATGATGATCGCATTTCTTTTTCGATTAAAGAGGCAGAAATACAGGCGCAAATTCTAAACAATATGGGGCTGATACTATATGATAAACAGTTGGAAGAGCCTAGTGTATTTACTAATATTTTAAATCTAAATGAATATATTAAGGTGATTCTATCGTCTGCTAGAGAGAATGCGGTTAAGGGGGTTTTTAATATTGATGGCTTGAAAGCTCATATACCTTACCGGACTGAAATTATTGCGCTTTTGTGCAGAAATTCTTCTATTATTGATCTTGGCTCTGGTAATTTCTTAGCGCCTCAGTTTCTTTCTAAGGAAACTGATGGTAAGTTTCAATTTTTTAGTCGTGCTTTTAAGTTTGTTCAGGTGCGTTTTGTTTATAAAGCGGATTTTCATAAGAGTTTGCTGATGAATATTTTCTCGAAATACCTGAGTAGAAAAAAGGATGCTGGTTTTGGTGTTAAGGAAGTGCCTTATTGGCGCAATGGCATTATTATAAGTGGTGAAGGGGCCTTCCAAGATTCTATGGTATTACTTGAGTTTATTAAGAATGATAAGGAGGGTGTTATCAATGTTAGAACGATGTCCGAATTTGATAAATCGGGGTTTGAGGGGGAGGTGGTGTCGGACTTGGAGGCGTTGAACTTTGGTTGGACGGTGGAAAAGCAGCTTTCTGTAAATAGTTTGGACTTTGTTGATGCAATGATATTAAAATCTGGGCTTAAGGCTCATCAGTATGTGTTTCATCTTAATCAACTAACCTATAGTATAAGTGCATTCAAAAATCTGGACAACTTTGTTGATTTACCTAAAAAGATTTTTGTTTCTTATTCGTCTAAAAATGGGGCATTTGCGAAGAGGTTGATGCTTCATTTAGAGGTTTTAAAAAATGCACATCTCATTGAACCTTGGTATGATCGGATGATAGAAACGGGATCTAAATGGAACGAGGAAATTCAGCAGGAACTAACGAATTCTGATGTTGTGATTCTTTTAATGTCTCCAGAGTTTTTGGCCTCTACGTATGTGATGAATTTTGAGGTGCCTTTTGCTTTAAAGCTTCTTAGTGAGGGTAAAATAAAAATATTTCCCATTGAAATTCAGGCCTGTGGCTGGTCGGATACACCCTTAAATGAAATTCAACTTGTACTAGAGGGAGATAATGAGGATAAAAAGCAAGTGATTGTGGAGCATCCTCAAAATGATGCGGTTTGGAGCTCATTGATTGTTGGCTTGAAGAAGTTGCTTTAATCGTATTGTCAGATTACAATCCCGCTCAACAAATTTTTTGTTCTAGGTTTGCCATATCTTCGCTTATTTTATTATCGAGCACTTTTGCGTAAATCTGTGTTGTCTTTATGCTCGTGTGACCGAGCATCTTTGATACGGTTTCTATTGGGACACCATTATTTAGAGTTATGGTGGTTGCGAAGGTATGTCTTGCGATATGAAATGTTAGGTTTTTTCTGATATTGCATATCGTTGCAATTTCTTTAAGGTATGCGTTAACTTTTTGGTTGCTTTTAACAGGGAATACTTTGTCTGAAATCGTGCATTCTGGATCCTTTTCATATCGCTCGAGAATTTCTTTGGCCACTGGTAAAAGCGGAATTCTTGAGCTTGATTCTGTTTTTTTACGCAGTGTTTTAATCCATAGCTTTCCGTCTATACCAATGATAAGTTCTGATCGTTTGAGCTTTTTTATATCTGCATAGGCTAGGCCGGTGTAGGGGACTAAATCGGTTTCGCACTTCGGATTGAAACCTGGTGCCTTGCACCCTGAGGTACCCAAATAAAACTTAGTTTTCTATTTTAATAATCGACTGCTATATGAACTTAATATAGCCATCCAGCTTTTGAAGGTATTGGTTATATTCTTCCATCGCCGTTTGAATACGGGTCGCCTTTCCCGGATATTTTCAGCCAACTTCGATAAAGCTTTTGGTATAAGTGATATCATAGTATTATTAATGTTATTATATAGGTTTTACTAATACTATAATGATAGATATATAAAAAATCTTAAGTTAAGATCAGTTTTTACGGTCATTGATAGAGGGGATTTTCTACTTTAATGATTATTTATGTATGAATTGAAACTTAATTTTTAATTTATTTATTTGTCAAGTTTTTCTTATGGCTATTTAAAATATTTGTATTTCCATTTGACGGATTCCAAGGTGGAAAAACGACTCTATTTGATCCAAAGTCCCCTAATCCGTAATGGCAAAATTATTAATGACATAATTTAAATCTAATTTTCGCTCATTGGCGCAACAGCTTCAAGTTTATTCATCATATACGAGTAGTTTCTCTAGTGCATTTGTTTGCTCGATTAGGATTTTATTTTCAATACTATAGCTGCATCCGCATGGGTGAAGGTAGTCTTGGCTAATATTTCTTATTACTAACGTTTTTTATTTGGGATTAATCGTTCGCTAATGAGTTTGTTGAGTTGACCAGGTTGATCAAAACCCTTTAACCTGCCAGATAGATAGCCCATTCTGCTAATGATTTCAGTGGACATAAGTCTCCAGTTCGTCTTTAGTAATCTTTGCGTTAAAATTTTTTTTAACGCCTTTGATGCCTGCTCATCATTCCTTTCTGTTATGTCCTCAACAGAAAATTCTACAACCATAGTCTCTGAAACTTTGGGTTGCTGGAAATTGAGTCTTGTAAAGTTATTTTGTTTTAAAAGTGTTGAGAGCTGTTCTTCCAATTTTGGAAGTTTTAAAATCTCAATTTCTGATAAGTTTGGTTTAATTTCAATGTGTTCTGCCCAATTTGCAATTGCTTTTAGGTCGTCATAAAAACCTCGCCTGCCTTCAAAATTTTTACAATAAGCCGTTCGTTCAAATTCATTTATTGGTAAGATCTTTTCTGCTTTAGTGAATTCATATTCTGAAGTTTCAATTCGATTACAATTTAGGCAAACCTCTATAATTGTCATTTTTGCCTTAGATTTTTTAATTTTTCTTTTGATATTTCCCTTACAATAATTGCAGTTTTTTAATTTTGGTAGATATTGCTCTCCATTTTTATTTAGTATTTTGTTCCTTTTTTTGCAGAATGGGCAGCTAAAAATGAAATGTGGGTCTATTGGAAGGTCGAGAAAATCGTAATCAAAAAATTGCATTTCTCTTCCACAACTGCAGTATGGTGGACTTGGTATTATAGCGTGTGCAATCAATCTATCTTTTCGTAGGTCTTCATCTTTCCATTGCCCAATAGTGCCTCTTTTGTTTTTTGCATAATCGGTTGCTTTATCTTTTAAGCGAATTTCGGCCGAGGTGATCTTGATCTCATTTTCACAATCTTTTAATTCTAAAATTAATTCTTGCTCAAAGGCTTTGAGATCGGCTATGGTGTATCGGTCGTATTTGTTATTATAGAACTCATCTGTTTTAGTATAGTTTGTCATTTTTTTGATTACTTATAAGTCTTGATTGTATGCAGATAGTGATTTATGAAAGGTGGTTTAAACTTATTTTTTTAAAAGAAAAGACAGGCTCATTTGGAGCTTGTCTTTTCTTGGTTAGGAATCATAGGATGTGAGTAGGGGTTTGAATAAAAGAATGAGCATACTCATTATGTATGTTTCTTTAAGTCTAATCAATTGTGTGTACATTAAGTTTGTTTCCCAAATCACTATTTATCAGCGCATCACTTTAAGATGTGACTTGGTCAAGCAATGCCTTCTTAAAGAGATAAAATGTAGTCGATTTTTTCTTTCACCAGACTTGTAAGTTTTTCCATATAACAGGTTGGACTTTTTCGCTTTCGAAACGCCATGTCTTGTAGGCATCGTCTAGGCGTGTTGAATTCAATATTAAAACATTTTGAGAGTTGATCAAAGAAATGCGTTATTCCAATATTTCCATGATTAATGTCTTTTGAAAGGTATAGGGCATAGGCGAGTTCTACCAAATTAATTTTGTCGCCTGTCCAAGTTAAAGGGGATTTTACAGATGGGTATTTTTCTGCCTTAAAAATTTCACTGATTAAATCAGCACGAAGTTCAGAGCCTTCGGGAAGCTCATAATAGATGCCTAGATATCTTCTTCTTGGTTTATTTCTCATAATTTATAGATTTTAAGTGGATATAAGTTATGAGTTTATTGGTTAATCTTTGTTTAACTGTTTGATCTTTAGTTAAATGAGTTGTGTTTTGATGGTCTTACGGAATTATGTTCTGCTGAAGGCTGAAACTCGATGACTTTAAGTCTTTACTAATTTTTAAAGCACGCTGGGGAAGATATCCACCTAACTAATCATCAGCAAGAGCTAAAATATATTGACAATTGCCTTGAATTTTTTTATGAATGTTTCAAGAGTGATGTAATCTGATCTCTCAAACGAAAAACTACTTAGACCATCATTTTTAAAATCTTTTTAACTTCTTCTGTAGCTCATTGGATATAACTGTAAATGGCAACCCATATTTGACCAAGCTACATCACATTGACGCCTATTTAATCTTTTATGAAGTGATTCAAAAACTCAATGAATTCAGCTCAGATGTGCTTAAAACATTACAATAGTTGCCATCCTCAAATAGTTATAAAACTTGCTAAATACTTAAAAGTTAGTATTGTTAGCTGAAAAAATATTTATTAACTTTCTCTAAATAAATCATCTGCTTATTTTTTTGCTTTTTCCAGCTGATTCTAATGCATTTATACACTTTGCAATTATAATCTAATCATTGCTTGACTAGGTATTTCATTCTCTCTTACCTAGCCAATGTTTTGTGGGCATGATCTCTTAGGACAAATCTGATTGTTTAGAGGTAATGCCTTAATTAACACTCTAAATTGCTTTCATGTCAAAATCCCATGTTTCTACATCATTGCAACATGATCAGGTTGCAAATGACAAAGTTCTGCTTCCAAGAAGGAAATTTCTAAAAGACCTTTCTTTGATCGGAATCGCAAGTACTGGTGTATTTAGTTTTTTAGCTAAGTGCACCAGCGATGATAAGTTCGCTCCTTCTGAAATGGATAACTTGATTCATAATGCCTTTAGGCTTTGCGATCATAAAAGTTTACTTAATCTGGAATTTTATTTCATCAATTGCCGCTATCATAAAAGCACTCAAAAGATAACGGCGAAATATGGGCCTTATGAAAATTATATGGTGGTGAGGTTGCCTCAACAACATATCGAAGAACAATATTTCCCGGAAGGTTTTACCGATAATCCACCCCAGGCGGTAACTTACATATCAGGCTTTAGTTACCTGGTTTTCAGAATTCTTTTTCCAGAGAAGGGAATTTTTTCATTACTCAAGGATAAACCAACAGGCGATGCGGAAATTAAGCTTACCAAAGAAGATTTGTTAGATTGGGGCGATGAGTCCCGTTTCCGCTTAGTTGTTAGGCAGGATTTGTCTGAATCGTTATTTGACTTGAGCAAACAGTTTATCAAGCCTGTTCAAAAGGAAAATCATTATCCTTTTCAAACCACTGAAATTACCCAAATTTTAAAAGGTGATACCTCCCGAAAGGATACTTTTGTAATGAACAATATTCCAAAAGTTTTTGGTGACCCAGTGACGGCCATTGAACTACCTTGGAGACTAATAATTAGTCCAAAACTGCCTAGCTCACTTCGCTATAAGTTTGATTGGACGATTTCAAATACCTCAACAAAGACTCCTGGCCTGAGAAAACTTTGGACGGCAACCTTATCTATTTCCCAAAGGCAAAATTACGCTGGAAACAACCAAAAAGCAACCGCTGAAGGTGGTAACAAAGATGAACTTTCAAAGGTTTTTGAACAAATGGAACTGATGATTCTTGGAACCCCTGACTTAGGTGGTAAAAAGTTTCTTCTCGATGAATTTTTGCCAAGAGATTACAACCGCGTTGATATCGTTGAGCTTTATATCAAGCTTAAGATAATGGCCAAGACCCAGAAATTGACATTTTCTCCTTTGGGCGCAACTGCTGACATAGCATTCAAAAACGACAGGATTGAGGAGTCTTTAAAAATTGAGGGCCGGGATGGGCCTGTAAATATAATCGATTGGAACCAGGTAATTTCTTTAGGAAGGGATGAAAGAGTAGAAGTATCTACACTTGTGCTGGAGGCAGATTATGGTCATAAAATGGCTTGCCTACAAATTTCAAAGCGTAAATTAAAATATGGCAGTTACGCCATGGTTTTAAGAACGGAAATTGTGCCCCTGGATGATGAGAAGGATTTTTCTTTGCATGAAACGCAAATCACCTCTAAGCTTGATGCTGATAAGTCCGCTGAAGTGGTATCCAAATTTAATTCGCCTTTTAGAAAAATTTCCTTTATTGAGCTTAAACCTAAAGAGCTTTTAATGCCTTATGACACTGTACTTGGTGCAAGAAAAAGCTTTAATCCCACCGAAGTCAATCTAACAGAAACCATTTTTGCGTTCGAAGGGGTAGATTGGCATGGATTGCGTTGCAAGTTTTTTAAAAAAATCAACGTCCTTCCATTGGGGGCAGTTCTTGATTTGAGAAAGACTGATGAGAATGGGGCAGTTATATTAAAAGCTGACGTGACTAGACTCTTAAGCACTAATGATGTCCAGTCAACGCCTGCTACGAAAGTTCAATTAGATAAGGATGCTTATATCCCGATTTACTCAATCGATAGCATCCGTCAAAAGTTTGCGCTAAGTAATATTGATAAGAAGAAAGCTGAACTTGATGACCTTATTCATCAAATAGATAAACTAAAAAAGGAAGTGGTAACCCGGTTGGTGCTTATCCCAGAAGAAATTAAAAAATTTCTCACGCCCCTATCAGATATGCTTGAAGGGTATCTTCTTTCTTTTGGAACCATCATCACAGATCAATACCGTTCCGGTAAAGCAACGCTTGAAACGATCAAAGCGGATTTACTGACTCTTAATATCACCAAAATTGCCTTATTCATTATAAGAGTGGATATGTGTGATGCTGGATCGGCTTTTAGGATGTTGCTTAATCGCTGGATAGACGAGATAAAAGCCATCTTTTCTACTCCTGAAGCTTTCCTGAATTTGATTTTGTCTCCCAATGGCAATACTGAATTGGATTATTTTGTGGCAGCTATAAATCCAGATCCCAAATTAAAAGATAAGTTTGATAAATTAATCGCTGCCGGATCTAAAGAGGAGCAGTCAAGCTTAAGTACAAGTTTTATTCATGAGCATAGTTTTCTAAAAATCTTGAGCAAATGGGAGCAGGAAAAACGGGATTTGATTAGAAATCCTGAACTGTTACTTAAAGCCCTTACTGACATTACCCTCATCCCAGCTTTAAAGAGTTTTCTTGAGTTCATTTCAATGAATGCTCCAGATTGGATTGATAAAATTGAACAAATAAAAAGATTGTTGGCTCAGCCTACAACTCTTGTAGATAACATAAGAGTGCAGTTGACCCTTCCCTTTGATATTGAAAAGATTGCTGCCGATATTCCTGGACTTATTTTACTTGGGAAACAGAAAATCGGCTTTGCAGTAAAAGAAAAGTTGGATTCAGTTAGGCAAAAATATATAGATGAACTCCAAGAACGCAGCGGTCAGATTAAGAAATCCATCTCTGAGCTAGAGAGTGATTATATGATTTTTGCAGGAGGCCTGCGGGAGACCGAGGATAAAATCTTTGATTTTTTTAGCGAGTATGCGATCATCCCTCAAATGCAGGTCGCAAGGGTGTACGTAAATGCGCTTAACAAATTAGTCGAACAGGAAATACCAATCAACATTGCTTTTGCCGCAGATTACTTTAAAAATCAAGTCGATGATGTAGTGTTTGAAGTTTCTCAAAATGCAGCAATGGTTTTTGCAAGGGTTAGAGAGGATTCAAGAGAGGCGATTAAAGGGGTGATGCAAAAAATATCTGAGCAACTGCCAGGTTTTAACATGGAAATTCCTGCCCATTTCCTCACCTATGCGCGTAACCCGTCAGATCTGTTGGATAGCACTTTGAAACAAATAAATGCTTCCCTACCAGATATCACCAATGAAACACTCGAGGATTTGCGCAAATATGGCAAGGATCTGGTATTCGTAAGTGAAGGGGTTCGGGAAGGATTACAAGTAATGAATGATTTGCAGCAGATTGACCCTGTCCAGTATTTCAAGGGCCTGGGTGCGAAGCTGTTTGGTAGTATTGGCATTGAATATATATTGGACGTCGGTTTTGATCTTCCAAGGATAACTGAACTTCCTGATAGTATTATCTATCAAATGTCCACTAATAAACTCAAAGAATTCCGGGGTGATTTAGTCGCCTTCAAACCTCATGTTGGGGGTGAAAGCCGAATGGAACTATTGGTTACTAAAGGGCTCAAGGGAGATAAAAGCGTTCACACTTATGTCCATCTAAATAACTTTAGTATCTCGGTCATTGTCGGCGGCGCTGTGGTACTTGAAATATTCTTTGAGAAATTTATTATCTCTACCAAAGTTGAAGCCGTTATCACTCAGGTTAAACTTGGCGGACCACTGGAATTTATTGCTGATTTGGCTAAAAACTTTATGTCACCCGGAGAGGGAATTAAAGTTAGGCCTGGTCCGACGAGTTTACTTATTGAATATAAAATCGATGTGCCAGGGGTTTCTACACCTGCTTTCGCTTTTAAGAATTTACAGATTGCCGTTCAAGTCGTTATTCCTTATGACCCGCGGACTTTAAAAGAAATTAGTTTTGGTTTCCGTGTAAATAGCAATGATGATAAGTTTTTGATAGCAGCCTCAGGATATGGCGGGGGTGGAAGTTTCCTAATGAGATCCACACCAAGTGGAATAGAATGTCTGGATATTGCTATTGAAATGGGCGCTTATGCCTCCATAAATATTGGAGTCGGTAGTGGTGAGGTTTACCTGTTTTTTGGATTCTGGTTTGTCTGCGAAAAATTAGATAATGGCGAAAGTAATATCCGTGCAGTGGCTTATGTAATATGTTCCGGGAGTGCAACTGTCTTTGGATTCATCACCATTGGGGTGAGTATATTAATTTCTCTCATTTATGAAAAGCGGGGGCAGACGGCTTTGTTTTTCGGTGAGGCGGTAGTAACTTATAGTGTGAAGATTGCCTTCTTTAAAAAATCTTTCTCCATCCGATACCGCAAGGAAATTGCTGGTTCAAGTAATGGAAATGGAACAAATAGCATGCAAACTGGAGTCATAGGTCTTGGAAATATTCCAACAGATAACCTGCCCGAAACCGAGCAGGAAAATGTGAGTTTTGCCGACGTGTTTCCTACTGAGGAAGACTTTTTCAGATATCTTGAATGTTTCCAGTAAAAAATATATAACCTTTAAAATCTAATCAATGGGTTACGAAATAAAACAAATCTGTACGATAGTTCCAAATCCTTATCATAAATCTTATAAATCCGATAATGATCACTATTATTTTTCACTTTTTATCACCCCAAGGCTGCAGTTTGATGGCACGCTAAAAGAATTTTATGAGATGTTGAACTGGCCTGAATACTGCAACCGATTATTCAGGGAAATTGAACCCGAAAGTTTGTTAGGTTCAGTTTCATTGGCCAGTAAAAATTCGCGCTTTACAGCAAATCTTTTTCGAGACGATTCTTTAACTGCAAAGCTGTTTGCAAATATGAATGAATCCGAGAAAGAATCTTCCACTTTGAATGCGCATGAATTAAAAGATTTTTTAGAAACAGGGAAGTGGGTATGGACAAAGCTCTTTAATAAACAAATGCCTGTGGAGGCCTGGCCTGTCGCCATTAGCCCTCAGGACGGCGATGATAGAGAAGCGGCTTATATAAATGCCATAGTGAATTTAAAGGCTGAAATAAATTTAGGATCGCTTGTAGGTGATGTGATTAAAGATTTAGATGGTTCAACGCTTAAAATTGCCAGGGAGGAGGCAAAAACAAATCCTAGACTTCAAAAGCGTTTAGATGAATTTGATAAAGCTAAATCAAGGGTTTCATTTCAAAAAGATAAGGTTGATTCTGCTGAATTGCAGGATGATACTTACCGACAAGAATTTCACGTAAAAATTTCAGCTCTGTCTCGATATCCTCACCTACTTAGAATTTTAGGTCTAATTCATGACTTTAAGATTTCAAAGGTTGATTTCAATACAATGTTTGGAAGTGATTCTTCAGGCTTTATGAAATTTAACGTAACCCTTAATGGTGATATCAAAGATGACGATAAAGAATTTCCAATAGCTGAATTTAAAAAATCTGTTCAATTTGTATGCCCATACACCCATTACCAGATCAATGAAGCTGGTCGATTGTGCGCCTTTTCTGGATTGGATGAACGCACCGGTTCTAGCTATGATAGTTTAGTTAAAAATGGCTTTTTACTCAGCAGCACCTTTGTAGTCGACCAA
>Ga0308163_10000588_pt1 | contig 59451 bp, 55 predicted proteins | sample PhyTR1_FD_201037 | JGI IMG/M metagenome (GOLD analysis project Ga0308163, IMG submission 201037) | Phyllosphere microbial communities from UC Gill Tract Community Farm, Albany, California, United States - DLSLT.R1 | ecosystem: Host-associated > Plants > Phyllosphere > Unclassified | place: USA...
GGCAACCAGAATTACCTCTAAAATCACTTCTTTTACAATGATACAATATCTTAATTTCTTTATATTTAAAAGAAGTTTAAACAAAATAAAAATTAATTTATCCTAAATCCTAAATGCACAACAGGTTCTATTTTTACATTTCTGATTGCTCCTTGAGGTGAAGCTCCAAATCCGAACTTTTAATCCATTTAGATTTGTAGTTTTATGCATTCTATTGTAATGTTCCTCACTTTATCTGCTCTATTTCCTTCAGTATCACTACTGTTCCCAAAATGTCTATAATTTACGCCGGGCTCTAGGTAGTCGATTATTAATAATTCGTTTGTGTTGGTATCATAAACACTACACTCAATAGTATAATCTTCTTTTGTCATGTCTGCATTATAACTGAAGTATAAATAATCCCATTGGTCATAATGAGCGGTTGAGCTATTTTCATTCCTATAGATATCACGCCAATTAGTACTCTGGCATTTATATTCAATAGGAATATCTGTTTTATTAATGAACTTAATATTGGTATGCAGTACGTTTAATTCTTTTCCAAAATTTTGTTTTGAAATGTAAAAATGAAAGCTCTTTCCATCTAGTTTGCCAAATTCATAACCATTGAGAGTAGCTGGTAGTTTGTGTCCAATTAGTCTATCTACGCTATCATATAGACTTGTTTCATAATACAAATAGTAGTACTCATTGGCTTGTAACTTTTCGCTTTCAAATTCTTTTATAGCAACAGTATAAGGTCCATTACCAACAAAGTACTGTTTTCTTACATCACCATTATCATGTATGTCACATCTGATTTCTATCTCTTGGTTTTCTAGATTTTCTTGAGCTACATTCAATTTAAGTAATGAATTGCTCATATTATCAAAATAGTATTCAACAAACCCATTGTCAATAGTTGCTATACGATTTGCTATTGATACTATTTCTCGGTCGGTGAGAAGAAGGGCATGAGTGTCGTTTTGATGTTTGAAGGAATCTATTAGATCTACAAATTGATTTTGCGTAGGAATGTCTCCTGTTTCAAAAAATGTTTTTAATGTATTTTTATCTCTTATAGCCATTTTATTGTTTTTGTATTTGTTATAAATTTGTTTTAGTTTCATGGACTTTTTTTGAAACTACCATACTATTCTTGTCTCTCAGAGTTCAAAATTCATTCTTTTTTTATTCTTACAAAAGTTTTTTGAGCTCTCTAGTTTGTAGTTGCAGTAGCTTCATTTCATTAAAAATCAATTGATTTACGGTTTGGTTTTAAGAACAAAATTCATTATTTTTTGATTCTTGTGAAAGTTTTCAGCCTTCTCTATTCGGTAGTTGCAGTAACTTGACGCGACACCTGGTTCAAATGGAATATTTATCCACTACGGATATCGATATCAAGTAGGAAATTGAAAACAATTACAAGTAGATAAAAGGAGACATTTGAATATTGCTGCCAGTGAAATGGAACATTAGGAATGATCCCATCCTGCGACATTTGGTTCAACAATAATTACATCCACACTTTTTAAAAAAGGTGTCCCGGTGTTAATAACAAGCTTAAGAAGGACAGCTTGAATACTTCGCTAAACATCAGCATGATCGTAAAATATTTATACTTGACTTCATATAAACGTTTAAAATCTGTTTTTCAAAACTGATTTTGTGGGTAAATAATTTATTTATAAATTTGCGATGACTGACTGAACAGTCACTAATATTTTATATATGAAAACAAAAGAAATTGCAAAACAGTATTTCGACGCAATGGTCGCTGGAAAATTTGACGAAATGAACAAATTGAAAACGGCAGATTGTGTGTATTGGTTGAGTGGTGAGGGATCCTGGCCTTTTGGTGGATACCAGTCACCAGAAAACGAGGCAAAACTGTGGGGGACTGTGGCGGAACGGTTTCCGGAAGGGATGCAAATGACGCTGCAATCTATTACCGCGGATGAAGAGCGAGCAGCAATTCATGTTCATATTCGTGGAACAAGAAAGGATGGTCATATCTACGAAAACGATGTGATATTGGTGCTAATATTTAAGGATAGCCTGATTAGTGGGCTTTATGAATATCTGGACACAATTATGGTTAATGAATTATTTTGCGGTCCAATGGATGATATTAAGTAATACTAATGATTTAGGAATACGATCGAAGTATGGGTACTGTTATACTTCAATTGTATTTTCCAAAAATATAATAGATGGATAAAAGAGAAATACTGCTGCAAACTGCCTTGAAATTATTTGTAGCTCAAGGATTTAATGATACACCCACAAGCAAAATTGCAAAAGAAGCTGGTATAGCAACGGGAACTTTGTTTTATTTTTTCCCCACCAAGGACGACCTGATTGTGTCGCTCTATTTGAGATTAAAGGGTTTGGCTGCAGAAAATATAAATGCTGTATTGTCAGGAGCTAAATCAACAAAGGAGATGATTAAAACCTATTATGAGGAGTCTCTAAAATGGTCACTCCGTAATCCAAAAGAGTTCTTGTTTCTGGCACAGTTCTCCAATTCACCCTATCTAAAAAAAATTGGGAATGATGAGATTTCCGCTCAGATAGCACCCGTATTACAGATTTTTCGTTCGGCCATCGAGGAGAAGCAGATCATCGATACCGATGTAAATTTATTATACACTTTGATCAGTAATCAGGTATTTGGTGTAAATCAATACTTATTATCGAAAAAGTTCAATAAGAAAGCTCAAAATAAGATCATTGAGGATACATTCGATTTGTTCTGGAAAATGATTAAAAATGCTGATGAGCATATAGAAATAAGAGAATGAAGATCATAATTACAGGAGCAACAGGAATGATCGGGGAAGGCGTCCTATTGGCTGCTCTGAACCATCCCGCTATTACCGGGGTATTAATGGTAAATAGAAGAACATTTCAATTACGCCACCCAAAACTTTCGGAACTGATTGTAAAGGATTTTACAGATTTAGATGCTCACGGTGCTCAGTTGACCGGCTACGATGGCTGTTTCTATTGTGCCGGGATAAGTTCCTTTGGTATGAACGAGGAGAAATACAACCACATCACTTTTTATACCACGTTGATGTTTGCAAAAAGACTTGCTGATCTGAACCCTCATATGGTTTTCTTTTACTTATCGGGCGTTTACGCCGACAGTTCAGAAAATGGGAAAATAATGTGGGCAAGGGTAAAAGGCAAAACAGAGAACACATTAAAGAAACTGCATTTTAGAGCTGCTTACAGTTTCCGACCCGGTTTTATAATTCCATTAAAAGTACAAGAGAATGTGAGGTTGATTTATAAAGGACTTAATTTTATCTATCCATTTTTATTTCGCAATCAAACATTGACTTATGATGAAATCGTAAATGCACTAGCTCGGGTACTGACAATCGGATATAAGGAAAAAATTTTAGAAATAAAAGATTTAAAATTGATTGCCAGACAGAATGAATCGAATGAATAAATTCAAAACGATGAAAAGATGTTTTAAATTGTTAAAATCAATTGCTAAAAGGTTTGCTCTAAAAAAAATCATCACCATTGAATAATTTCTACATCGAAGCCCTGGTCAATCTGAATTAAAAGATAAGGAGTCAGAGATTGAAACTGATCACCCGCATCAAGAAGTTGAAAAGATTATATTAATCTTTTTGTGAGACTAATATTATTCAAATTGCATGTCTGCTTTGATTCCATAATCTTGTATATCATCTATCTGATAATTTCTATATTTTACGCTTTCAAATATATAATCCTTAATTTCAAATTCATCGTACCTTATTCCGAAAAATCTTTTTGTTAACTCGAATGCTGTCTCATATGCTAAATTGGATTGGTACTGTTGCTCGAATTCCTCCTTTGTTAATTCTTCTTTCATAAATTTTAACTCCTCGTCATCAAACAAATCTTCAGCTTTTAAATTTAATTCTTCAGTGATCAGTTTTCCTACATCTTGATAAATTTCGTCTCCAACTTCTCTTAGACGGATTTTGATTCCATTTTCAATTAGGCAATAATACGTTCCATATCCTAAATTCAAAGAAAAAATTTCTGAAGAAGGAAATGTCTCTATAAAATTCCTTTCAGTTTTGGTTGTATCAGGTTTAGTAAACTGCCAAATTAAATCTGAATTAGCAATTAAAAGATGATTTTTAAATTTTGAAACATAGAGTTCTCCAACTTCTGGTCGTTCACTAAAATTGGTCGTTTCTACAAATACAAAATCTTTAAATCCCAAAGATTGTATTAGACAATCATTGATTTCAATATTTCCTGCATCTTTGATAAAAGTTACAAATATTTTCCAGCCCATATTTTTAAATTTTCATTTTATATAATGAGTATCGTTTTTTGAGATTGATTCCCGCTTTTTATGTACTCAATTATACAGGAGCATTTGAAAGGTATTTCTTATTTATTAAAAGGATATTCATTGATCCAATGAAATCCACGTTTGTTTAATCGATAATCTTCCTTTTTCTTTCTTTTTGCTTTTATTCTTACTGAGTCATAACCGATCTTCCCTGTAAAAAAAGTATAGTTTTCCTGTATACTGTAATGCAGATTAGCGTGTATATTATCCCAATCCGGCTTTCTTAGTATAACTGTTTTTTCTTTTGTATTTATAACTGCTTCAAACGTGTTCAAAATGTCATTGTTAAGTATTATGTCTGTCCAACCAGGATAACTGATTAAAAGTTTTTTCCAACCAATCGAGTCGTTTTTGGAATGCGGTAACTCCTTATTGTTAATTATAAATTTTTCAACAGTATAAGTCCCCTCCAAAGGTAAAGGTGGTGATTTATAGAAAAGTCCTGGCGATGAAGTTAATATAAGAAAACACAATACAAAACATTTCAAGGCAGTGAGTGTATTACGTTTCCATTTTTTGTCAGAATTTCGTGGATGAAAACGTAGTTGAGATGGTTGATGTAAAATAAAAAAGCGATATAATCCTTTGGCATCACCGCTTATAATAAATATACAGGACAAAACGATGTGGCTGGAAAATATTTTTACAGGCACATCATAAAAGAAATTAAGCAGAGCCACATTGATCATAATAGTCATGGAAAAAAGCGCACCAAAAGTTTTGGTTCGTCTGAAGAAAAGCAGAAGTCCACCAATAACTTCAAGAAGTCCGGAAACAAATGTGTAACCTGTTGAAGCGCCCATCATTGTCCATATCATTCCCATCGGAGACATATCGCCGATTTTTTCTTCCAGCCGATCAATTGAGTTAGCGGGAAACTGTCCGTTGTGGAGCTTTGAGATACCATATGACAGCATAATCATGGCTACGTAATAACGAACAACTACGACCGTTAACCAATGAAGATCTTTGAATGTGCGCTGTTTTTTATCTGTAAGAATTACAATGAGTGATACCACTGCAGCAAAGATCAGATTTACGATTACTACACAATAATCTAAAGTCGTATCGCCACTTCCCGTAATCTTAATATACTCAATCTGCTTATAGTTAAAAATATTTTTACATCCCCACAATACCCCGTTTTTATAGATACCCTCTAATGGCGAAAACTGTGACGTAAGCATAAAAAGATATATGTAAGAAATACCATACAAGTGCAAGAAACGCAATACTGCATTGCGTATTTTATGATTGGTATAATTGAAAGTATTTTCCATCGATTGCTGCGAGATATTAAAATTTATATCGTTTTGTGAGATTTTATTGTTTAGTTTTATCAGAGATTACTTTGAAGATTCATTTTCTGCCTAACAGTTTTCAGCCAGCTTTGATAAATAGGAAACCAAACTCGATCACCATTGGATCCGTTGCATAGAATAATGATGCCACTTTTAGTTGGACGATCCAAAAACATAGCCGCACTCCAGCCTGCATTTTCACCCGTATGTCCTATGGTTCTGAAACCTTCATAATTCATAAACCGATAGCCCAGACCGCTTTCGCCCTCCTCGGATGATGGATGAACGGGCGTTTCCATTAGCTTAATGGTTTTCGGTTTCAAAACTTTATTGAGTTGATTAGAATCCGGTATAATAGACAGCTCTGCAAAATGTGCCAAATCTTTAATAGTAGCCTGAAGACCTGCCGCTGCTTTTTCAGTAAATATTCGATTTTTTATAGGTTCTCCCTGCTCGTCATATGCCGTTGCTGCGGTTGCCATCATTTCTGTTGTCCATTCATAGCTTGTATGTTTCATTCCAAGGGGCAGAAAGATATTATTCGTCATATAGGTGGAGAAATTTTGGTTCGTTTTCTCTTCCAAAAGCAATTGAGCTAACGTATAGCCTCCTCCGGAATAATTCCATTTAGTTCCTGGCTCGCTGATGAGATGTACAGTTTCACCATTCCGTTTGGTTTTTCCGTTCAGTGATTCTTCCAGACTTAGCAATGGTATTCCTTGGTCTGATCCACCGTAGCCGTGTACAGAAAGTCCTGCAGTATGGCTCAAGATCCGTCTCAGTGTTACTTTTGATCTGTCAAATTCAGATTCTGGCAGATGCCATCGGGTTAGATATTGATCAACGGGATCGTCCAGTTTGACAAGATCTTTTTCAGTGAGTTGCATAAAGCCCCAGGCAGAGATCAGCTTGGAGATAGAGCCAATATTAAAGATCGTTTCAGAAGTTACAGGTTTTTTGCCAGCAAGATCCGCATAACCGATCGACTGTAACCAGGCGATCTTTCCATCCCGGATCACGGCTACTGCAACTCCGGGAACTTTATTCTTTAAAGTAAGTTCATGGCCTAATTTCTCAATTTCAACATACAGAGAATCTTTCTTATATGGAATTTCATTCTGTGAAAAGCTTGCTGTCGAACAAGAAAACATGATTCCATAAAAAACAATTATGCAGGCACTAAAAAAGCAGGTTTTCGAACAAATATTATTTCTCATTCTCTAATTTTCAGGTTTATAGAATACACTAAACATTCAGTAATTTATCAAATTACGATAGTACTATCTAATCGTTTTGTGAGATTAATCTCTATGCCTTTAAATAAATCATTTTGTGTAAATTTCAATTCGAATATTGTTGTCATCATTCATAAAGGTATTCGGCTTGTAATAATGAAGCAAAAATCTACCGGTATCCCAAATAAAATATAAATATTCTTCCAGTTTGTTTTTATCAAAAACAAAATCTTTATTTGAAACTGTACCAAATTCTAAAATTCCCTCTTCATCAATATGATGGTTACCAAATAAATTAGCTTCTAGTGCAAATTTAGGATTTTGATAAACATCGAATATATCTTTAAGTAGGTTTAAATTATCCTTTTCATCTATGGTAAATGTCAATGAAGTAATTACATCTTTTACAGTTTCAATATTTGAATTCAGTACTTTTTTACCAAAAAAAATCAATGGAAAATTGGCTTTCTGATCTATAGTGTTAATACTTGAGATTACTATCTTTTTTTCGAAAAAATCTAAAATTTCTTGTTTTTTAAATTCCATGAATATGCATTTTTATCGTTTTTTGAGACTAGCACTTAATCCGTGATTTTTATACTTTTTTTTAAAATTTCTTGTTATACAACAGTTACCACTTTTGTCGAATATTTTTTTTTAGAAATCTTTTTTTTACTAGTTTTTTCTTTCCATATATTGTTAAATGTTTCTTAGTCCAAATACAATCTTTATTATTATATTTATACTCATAATTTAAAACAGAAGGTTTAAACAAATATCCTCTAATTGACTCTCCTATTTCTTCTTCTTTTTCCTCTGTTATATTTGAACATTTGTCGTAACTGTATTCAATAATATGTCTATATCTATTTTTAACATCTGTTCCAATTGTCTTTTTTAAAAGTCCATATAAGCGCAATTACGAAGATTGTATGCAGAATCTCCTTTATCAGATCTTTTTTCAAGTTCAGCATAGTACATATCTAAATGTTTCTTTACAGCTGGAAAATCATTGATATCTATAGGTTTGATGCCTTTTTCCTTAATACCATTATGTACATTTATAATCCACTGATCAGCAAAGTCACATTCGTATTTTTTTATATCTCTGCCACGTAAAATAGGTCGTATAATTTCGTCACTTTTAGGATCACTTTTTATTAATTGACTGCGCTGTTCACCTGTGATTATAAAAGCATCATTATATCCCGTTTTGATACCATAATTTATGTTTATGTCCCATTTCTTTAATGGAATACCAACCTCTTCCATCTTTGTTTTGATTATTGATTCAATTGGGCTCAGTATTACCCAGCTTTCTGATTTGGAAAATATAGAATAATTACTGCGCTGTCTAAAATAATCGCTCAAATTATTTAACACCTTATCCTTAATAATACAAGCTTGAGTTTGTTGTCTATTTTTATCCTTCGAAAACATTAAAATATTTGTATCAACGGTAGCTGTATCAAAAATTTGAGCACCTCCAAAATCGATCAAAATTTCTGGGTTAGTTTTTTCAACAAAAAACTTCCTTAAACTTTCACCATAAGCAGCACGCATCCATTTGTTAGAAGTGATATATGTCAAAAGTCCCTTTGCTTTTAGAACATTATTTCCCAATTCATAAAACAAACTGTAGATATCTCCGGTCTTTGCAAATGTTTCATATCCTATTTTTTGAAGAGCCTCACTAGCTGCTCCCATTTTCTGTAATTGGATATAAGGTGGATTTCCTATTATTACATCAAATCCCAAGAAATTCCCTTCACTGTCCAAAACTTCTGGAAATTCAAATCTCCATTCAAATGCATTTCTGTAAATAACATTGTTTAGAATTTCTTCTTTTTCTCTCTGTGCTAAGTCTGCTCTTTGCTTGAGCTTCTTTAGATTATCTTTTTCTGTTTTCTTTATGGCTTCACCAAAGGTTAATAAATTTTGTTGTCGTTGTTCTTCATTTTGATACAATCCGACAGCTTTGGAAACTTTTTCTTTGATTGTATTGTCCAACGTTGATTTAAAATTATTTTTAATAATATTAATAATTTCTTCGACTTCTCTTTTCTTCGATTTCGAATTGGTAGTCTTATAATCCTTTACGGCTTGTTTATAGTCAGCAACTGAAAAATTAACTTCTTTATTTTTAAATGCAGCTTTTAAACTGTCATCTAAAGCAAATCTGCTGATTAAAGAATTCCCGTTTTTAATATTAATGTCAATATTCGGAAGCGTTTGTAATTCTCCTTCGTCTGTATAATAAGCATTCTTAAGAAGTTCAATCCAAAGTCTCAATCTGCAAATATTAACCGAATTGGGATTAATATCAATTCCGAATAAACAGTTTTCAATAACTGTTTCCTTTTCATGAAAAATTGCTTTTTGAATCAGTAAACTTTGGGGATCTTTTCGATTGTATGAAAATAAATCGTCATTTGCATCTAAGATGTAAATTTCATCATTTTCTACCTTAACAGAACATGGCAGAGCACTGTAATTTTCATCAGCTAATATCCCAAGCTCACTTTTGATCGCAATCATTTCATTAAGAGCAGAAACCAAAAAGTGTCCTGAACCTACAGCCGGATCACAAATTCTGATTGAATTAATTGCCTCATTAAATTGTTTGCGATATTCTTTCTTGAAGTATTGCTTACAGTAATCGACCACATCTTCGAAAGTCTCGATACTAGCTTCAAATTCTTGTTTAAATTTTTGAGTTACTGATTTCCTTAAAGTCTCCTTACACATAAACATTGTTATCAATCCCGGAGTGTAGAAAGATCCGTCTCGATAACCGTTTATCTTTTCAAAAATCAATCCTAGAACAGATGCATTGATCAATGTTTTATTCTCTAACTGAAATTCAGATTCAATTCCTGAATCTGCCGAGAAATCATAAGCATCCAGAAATTTGAAAAAGTAATCTAATGTATTGAGTTGTCCTGTTAATTTTTTTCCACTTTCGTTTCTCAGAACAGTTGAAGAATAAACTTCCATATTCTCATCCATTAGAGCTGTGATATCGAAAGTTAACTCTTCAAGTGGATTTTTTGCTATTCAGATAAGGGATGTGCTTAAACTTATCTGCATATCTTGCATGACGTTCCTTCAAAGGTTTTGCTAATGCTGAAAAGAACAACTCGTTTAAAGAGTCAAAACCATTGATGAACTCATAATTAAGAAATTTGAATTCTTTTGAGTTGCCATTATAGCTTCTTAGTTGAGATTCTAACAGCTTAAGAAATAAGATCCTATTAACCCATGTAAGACAAAGTTCCAAGCCGACATTGAACGCTTTATTTTCAGCTGGGACATTTTTAACCTTGTTCAGATAATCTTTATCTTCTAAAGTGAAAATTGTATTTTCTAATAATGGACCATAATCATCAGTCTTATAAACTTTTCTTTTGATTACTTTCTTTCCATTTTCTTTGGTTTCTTCTAAACCTATAATATGAAGAAGCTCATTGTAGAATGCTTTGTTAAGTTGATTACTATCATTTCCAAAACCTTTTCCCAGCAAATGAACTTCTGAAAAAAGCTTATAGATATTTACTAAATCTTTTTCTTTAAAATCTGAAACTTGCTTCTTGCGGAAATCAAGATGTACAAAGGTTAATTCATCTTCGACCTTCTCAATATATTTGGTAGCAATCTCATTATAGAAAAGCTCGTTTTTCGATGTATCTTTCAACCCATCTCTAAACTGACCATACTCCTTTAACAGAGATTGTTCTTTATAAAACAAGTTATAAAAATCACTGGCTTTAAAAAAGAACCATTCAAAACCATTTGTAATAATCAGATGCTTGATATTGTTGTTTTTATTATCTACTCTCTCTCTTAAATAGTACAATAAAATTTCCTGAAAAGCCTTTCTGTTAAGATTTGTAACTGAAGGAAACTCAGATTTATTACTTGGCTTTTTTGCCTCAATAATAATTCCTACATCTGAATTAGCATCATTGCCTAAATAAACAGCTAAATCAATACGATCTTTCGTATTAATCTCATTGTCTTTGTAAAACGTTGAGTTCAGAAACTTTTTAATCGGCGATTTTAAATGTTCTTCACTTTCGTTTTTGGTATCGACCAGATTAATAGCTGTAATACAATCCTGTAAATTCTCAGCGAATTGCTGTATATCAAGAGATTGTGGATTAAATTTTTTATAAGCCGGACTTAGCGCTTTATGAGGTTCCAGTAGGTTTGTTTTCAATGGATGTTGTGTCTTAATAGGGGATTAATTTAGACAATTATTTTTTATTGTACAAGACTAGATAAAACCTGTAAAAGGATCAAAAGTACTATAATGGATTTACATCTTCTAACTGTTAATTATTTCATTTATAAATACAGTATAAATACTGATATAGATAATTTATGGTTTTTTTATATTTGCTATTTACGGAAATCCGTAATTGTTACTGAGATGTTCTTTGTATTTTGCAACGTGGAATTAAATCGACATGCTTGATAAAGCTTAGTCATTTAAACTATAAAAGCATTGAACTTATTATTTAATTAAAGATCAAACCAATGAAAACTATAGGAATTGAAATTGATAACGATAGAGCAATATTTTTTGTTCTTCATACTACTGATGAGACATCAAAAAATATAACTAATGATTTTAAGCAATTAAAATTAAATGATGATAAGGATAATAATGAGATTAGAGAATTTCAGTCTGTGATCTTTACACATTTTGACTCCATTAATCCTGATAGAATTGCCATCTTAACAAGGCAAGGGAAAGGAAAGTTTGCATCATCTTCAATTTCTTTTAAAATAGAAACTTTAATACAGTGCTACACAAAAGTAAATATTGAATTTGTTTCTCCTCAAGCTTTAAATATATTTTATAAAAAAAATATTTTTGATATTGATACATCTCACAATTATCAAGAAAAAGCGGCCAAAATATCTAAATACTTAATAAGATAATGGACGATTCATCAGTAGACCCAAGAATTAAAAAATTCATTTCAGAACAAGATGATATTCATATCGATAGATACTCTAATAAAGGTGGGTTTGGAGAACTATACTTTGGGAAAAGAAATATTTTAGGCGATAGAGTTGCATTAAAATTCTATAAAGTTAAAGATGGTTCTGGACACGAGGAAGCAGTTTTACTACAAAAAATTACAAGTGACAATATTTTGCCGATTCTTGACGCACGAATGCTGGATGATGAAATTTCCTTTTATCTGACACCAGAAATGAGCGGAGGCGATTTGCAAAATGTTATTGATACGTACATTATTGACACAAATATTGGTATTGAAATAGTAACAAACATCTTAAAAGCATTAACTGAATTACACAAGGATGGAAATTCACTAGTTCACAGAGATCTAAAGACAGCAAATATATTAGTTGATTTAAAAGACGGTGTAAAAACATATTTAGCTGATTTCGGAACTATTAGAAAAATACCAGATAATAATGATTTTGTCTCAGCATCTACTTATTCGTTTTTATATAGACCTTATGAAGCATTGATTGAAAATAAATATTATAGAGAGTCTGACATCTATCAGGTAGGAATAATCTTATTTCAAGTTTTAGGGGGCCATTTCCCAATGAAAACTCCTCATGATTGGTTAAGAGCAAGAGATTTGAAAAAATACCATTTATTTTTAACCGATGGAGAAAGGTTTGATTTTTTAAGATTTAGCTTAAACAATCTTATTGTTAAAGGAAAACTATTAAATTATGATTCTCTTCCCTACTATATAAACAATAAGTTAAAGACTATAATAAAAAAAGCAACATCTGCGGATTTTACAAAAAGATATAAGTCAACATCTGAATTTTTTAAAGCTTTATTTGATTATCAAAAGTCCGCAAAAATTTGGTGGAAAGAAGGAGACATAATATTTGCAATATGTCCAAAATCAAAAATGAATTATAAAATTGTTAAGGATCATAAAACATATATTCTTCAACATTCAAGAGATGCTATAAACTGGAGGAAAAAAGCAAATGGTACAATTAAGGAACTTTTAAAAATCTTGGAGTAAAAAAATACTATAATAATTCCAGATCCCCACATTGTTCTGACTTTTCATGTTCATTTTAATAACACTTTATTATATTTGTAATGAACTATCAACCAATGCAAAAAAGCAATACTCCTCATTTAAAATCCCAAGCCATCTACATCGACGGTAAAGACAGAACCGATGAAATAGAATCTTATTCTTTTGAAGGTGGTAAGTGTATCGTGGTTTATAAGAACAATAGCAAATCTTATTCATATCATCAAAGCAAAATTCAAATTATACAATCTGCACTGCAAACTCAAAAAGCAGAAAGTATATTCAGCTATTTAAAAGAAATTGCAGAGACCATTGGATTAAAAACGGAGGAAGGAAATAACATTCTTTCCGACAGCTACAAAAGAATATCTTTTATTCCTGAGACTTCGATTATTTCCAACTATCTCAACCAAAAACAACCGGAGAAAAATTTACATTCCTCTCCTACTGAGATTTTCCCATTTGGTTTTAATCTCAGTCAGAAAGATGGAGTCAATGAAGCTTTTTCAAGTTCGTTAAGCGTTATTGAAGGTCCTCCCGGAACTGGAAAAACGCAGACTATCTTAAATATCATTGCCAATGCAGTGATGAACAATCAAACCGTGGCAGTGGTTTCAAGCAATAATTCTGCAACAAAGAATGTTTTTGAAAAACTGGATAAGAATGGGATCTCTTTTATCGCAGCCCTTTTAGGAAGTTCTCAAAATAAAAAAGAGTTCATAGAATCCCAAGCTGAGATTCCTGATTTGTCAGATTGGATATTATCGGTTGAAGAAGCAAGTGCTCTTAAATTATCTAATACCTTACTTTTTACTCAGCTTTCAGAAAAACTGAAATTCAAAAATGAGCTGGCATCACTGAAACTGGAAATTGAAAATATAGAAACAGAATATAAGCATTTCTCCTTCGCTAATACTTTATTTGCAGAAATCCGTTTTAAAAAGAATGTCAGTTCTGATCAGTTGCTTTCACTTTGGATCACCATTGAAAACTACGAGCAATTGGGTAAAAAATTCAACTGGTGGCGAAAATTGACTTTTCCTTTTCTCTATGGTGTCAGAGACAAAAACTTTTATGAAATGCCTTATCAGGAGTTGATCAGATTGGTTCAGTCAAAATACTACACCACAAAAATTTCTGAGCTTAAGTTGAGAAAGCAACAATTAGAATCGGCATTGCAGGATTTTTCTTTCGATGAGAAAATGAAAGATTATACAGATGTTTCGATGCAGTTGTTTAAGAATAAGCTATCTAAAAAGTATAACGGAAAAGAACGTAAGGAATATACAGAGCGAGATCTTCTTTTAAAATCAGAAGAGTTCATCGAAGACTATCCGGTGATTATGAGTACCACTTATTCTCTGAGAAGAAGTCTTGCTGAAAATGTGGTGTATGATTTTGTGATTATTGATGAATCATCCCAAGTAGATTTAGCAACAGGTGTGCTGGCTTTATCCTGCGCTCAAAGAGCGGTGATTGTAGGCGATTTAAAACAGCTTCCGAATGTGTTAGATACTAGAACAGCACAAAAGACAGATTTTATTTTCCAGACTTATCAGCTTCCTGAAGCGTATCGCTATTCTAACCAAAATTTGCTTTCATCCATCACAGAATTATTTCCTGATATTCCTAAGACCCTTTTAAAAGAACATTACCGCTGTCATCCTCAGATTATTGATTTCTGTAACCGAAAATTTTACAACAACCAGTTGATCATTTTATCCGAAGCCAAGACAGACCGAAATCCTCTTATTGTTTATAAAACCGTGGCTGGTAATCATGCGCGGGAAAGAATGAATCAACGGCAGATCGATGTCATTACTCAGGAAATTATTCCACAGCAAAATCTTGAAGATATAGATTTTGGAGTCGTAACGCCTTACCGTAATCAGACATCAGCTTTACAAAATACTTTTCTGGGAACCCAAATCAAAGCAGATACGGTAGACAAATTTCAGGGAAGAGAAAATGATGTGATTATTCTGTCCACGGTAGATAATGAAATATCAGATTTCACCGATAATCCGAATCGTTTGAACGTTGCTATTTCGAGAGCAAAAGATCAGCTGATTCTGGTTGTCAATGGAAATGAAAATGAGAAAGACAATAATATCTCTGACCTGATTCGATATATTGATTATCACAACTTCACCATCGTCAACAGTGAGCTCCACTCTATTTTTGACTATCTGTATAAAGGCTATGAAGAGAAACGAAGAACTCTCCTATCAGGTCAAAAGAAAAAATCGATTTTCGACAGTGAGAATTTAATGTATCTGTTGATAAAAGAAGTTCTTTCTCAGGATGAGTTTTCTAAATACGGTGTGGTTCTTCATTTTCCTTTAAGAAATCTTCTGTTGGATTTTGACAAACTTTCTGAACAGGAAGAACGATATGCCAGACATCACGCCACCCATCTTGATTTTCTGATTTATAATAAATTGGGCAAAAATCCTGTTTTAGCGGTGGAGGTTGATGGTTATGAATATCATAAAAAGGAAAGCCGACAAGGTGAAAGGGATCAAATGAAGAATGAGATTTTAGAGAAGTATGGAGTTCCTTTACTGAGGTTTTCTACTACTGGAAGTGGAGAGAGCGAGAAGCTTATTAGAAAGCTAACTACTATAAAAAATTAATGTTTAAAACTGTCAAAAACTATTATATAGTAAAAAAGAAAATGAAATACGGTTAACATCTTAACATCTGTAAAATTTTGATTGACAGATTACAGATAAAAATACCGAACATTCAGAGTTCGGTATTTCTACTTATAATTTAAGAAGCGATCCAATCAAAATTGATTAAGTGCTCTAAATTATTTGTCTCTTTCTTATCTGCATTTGAGCGCAAATATTTACCATTTGAACCAGCAATCACTGAAACGTTTTCTCCAATATTCCACTGACAGGTTATATAATTCCAAATCCATGTAGTGGCACTGTTACCTGAAGTTTCCAAAATTTTGACTGCTTCATCTTTAGATTTTTTAACAGTCCTTGTAGTACCAGTAGTTGTAACCGTATGAAATGCGTAATGTGTTATTACACCTGCTGAGTTCTTCCATACTCCTGAAATTCTGTAAATTGTCATGTTATTGATTTTTTTAATTTAACTACAGCTAATTTAGGTCTCAATCAACTATTAATTTTATGGTTATCCGTAATTGGAGCTTTTATTAAAAAAACTCTTCAAATTGTACTTCTTAAGAGTAATCAATTCCATCCTAATCTAAAATAAATATTGTGTCTTTTCTTCAACAATTTACAAATATTACATTTTACTCCAAAAAAACTTGTGTAAAAAAAGATGGAAAAACAAATCAAAAAAGGAAAATCACTTTTTCAGATCTCGTTTTGTAGGAAAGTTCTTCTTCAATTCATCCTGAATATTAACATCCAAGTCATTGAATTCTTTTCTCATTAGCCAATGATACACATTTTGTTGCCCGATAGTAACGACATATGCCTGCTGAAATTCCCAACCTAATGCACCCATATAATTCATCGCATCAACCATCGAATTAAAGTCTCTGTTAGATCCGTCAGTATTTTTAACACGGTTACTTTCCCAGATTGATGTCGCTTGACCATAGTCAATCTGGATAGACACTTTTGTACTTAAAAATTTTGAAGTTCCTACAATTTCTGAATACACATACTTAGGAGTTTCCTGAGCATTAACAATAAGCGCAAAAAAAATTGCGAAAATAAGTACTAGTTTTTTCATGGTTTAAAATCTTTAGCCAAATGTAGGTGAAAGAAACCATGATAAATCATGAAAAACCTTTGGTGGTAATAGCAATAAAGAATATAGGTAATGCTACTGAATTAGAAATTACAACTATCCTACTTGATCGATTATGGGATTCCATAATACAACAAGAAACCATTGTTTTACTTTTGAAATAATCTTAATCTGTTTTAAGATTAAAATAATATTGTTTAACTAAATTTACTGCAATGAGCACAATTCAAGCAATCAAGCCAGGACCAAAACCTAACAAACCAAATGGTGAGCCTGACAAAAGGAGAAGGGTAAATCCTCCTAACCAGCCAAAACATCCAAAATTAAAACCTCATGAACATGAGAAGGGTGACTAAAACTGGATAAAACTAAGAAGCAGCTGTGTCAGCTGCTTCTTTTAATTATTTTCAATAAAATTAATGTTCCTTAAAAAATTAAAACATCCTTCAAAATCATATTCTTTGTTTTTCAATATTTCAACCTGAAACTTAACAGGCAGATAAGTTCCCCATTTAGAAACATTGATTAATTTAGGATTTAACTCCAAATGTTTTCTGATAATATCATTAATTTCGATATCACTCAGACTGAATGATATAATTTGATTAACGGAATCAGCTTCTGTATTTTGTTTAAAAGTAAAGGTAGATTGGTGATCAAAATACTCGTATTCTATTCCTAAATAATCATATATAAAACCAATCGATTTGTTTATTTTAGAACCCGCAAAAGAAAACAATTCTAAATTATTATTGCTAATCATCAATGGCCGCTGAAACTCAAAATTATTCACGGAAAATACGGAAAATTCTGATCGCATATCATCAAGAATCAACTGTCCAACTTTATCTAAAAATTCATACTGTACATTTGAAAATAGCACTTCCAGCATTTTCTCCCGTATTCTGTGAGCAGTGTCCGCACCTCCACCAAAAAATATTGGTTTCTTTCCATCGTTGGTGCGAATTACTTCAATCTTATTCATCTCGTAATCGACATATTTAATCTTCCATATTTTCGCAGACAAAAAAATGTTTTCATTTTCTTTTATCTGTGGACTTAAGGGAAGTTCACCTATTTTAACGCCCTGACTTGACACCTTAAAAAAAGTGGGAGCATGAAACATACTGTAAAAGTCTTTGTGGTTGACAACTTTTTCTCCTTCTACACCGATGATGTATTCGTGACCTAATTTCTCTAAAAAGTCAATTTCCTGAAGATGCTCAATAATTTCTTTTACATCATTCTCGGAAATATTGCTGAACGTGGAATTTGCAGCTATTTTAGCTAGAAGTTCATTCAGATACAAGCCAGAACTTCCTTTTACACTGGACAAAATCTGATGTACTAAAACATCGTAAGGTTTTTCAATAATCTGAATTGGCTCAATATATTGTTCCGAATACAATAACCAGCAGGCAAGTGACTGCAAAAGGCTCCATCGATCAGTCGAGTACAAATAAAGATTGCTGGCTTTACCTTCCCTTCTACCACTTCTACCAACTCGTTGTATGAGCGATGCAATACTGTGCGTAGCATCGATTTGAACTACTTCATCAACATTTCCAATGTCAATTCCGAGTTCTAATGTTGATGTACAGGAAATACAGAAATTTTCCATCTTTGCGCTTTTTGCAAAAAACTCAACATATTCACGTACTTCTTTATCAACCGATGAATGATGCGAAAAATAATTCTGATGTCCACCAACTCTTTCTGAAATCTTTTTCAGCTTAACAGCAACCTCTTCAACACGTCCTCTCGCATTCGGAAATACCAATATTTTAGAATCCCGAGTTCTGACATACAAATCCTTTAGCAGATCAAGAGGTAACTCCTCGACACTTCCTGCGAAATATTTAAAAAGTGCATTAATGGGTTTTATCGTATTATCACGAATTATTTTTGTGTTCTCAGAATTCCCTAAGTAATCTTTAAGTTCAGCATATTGATTTACATCGCTTACCGTAGCTGATAGCCCAACTGCACTAAAACGACTACTATTGACTTGTTGAAGCCTGTTTAAAAGCGATTTTAAATGTAATCCTCTTTCAGAACCTAGAAAGGAATGGATTTCATCGATAACAATATAATCAAGTGAGGAAAAAAGATGATGAATATTTTGAGGTCTGTTGACAAACATCGCTTCTAAAGATTCAGGAGTAATCAAAACAATTCCTTCAGGATTTTTTATCAGATGATCTTTTTGAGCTTTAGAAGCCTCACCATGCCATTTCGTTACTTTAACATCCAAATACTCACAAAGTTTCTCAACCCTCAAGAACTGATCATTGATCAATGCTATGAGTGGAGAAATATACAAGACTTTCACCCCCTTTTCTTTGAAATTTACTTTCGATAAAATAGGAAGAAAAGCAGCTTCGGTTTTACCTGAAGCTGTTTTAGATATAATAACGTAATTGTTATCCGTACTTAAAATTCTTGGAATACTGGCTTCCTGAATTTTTCTCAGACTTTCCCAACGTTGATCTCTGATGTATTTTCGAATCGGCTCCGATAGTAAATCGAAGGCTGTCATAGCTCTTCAATACTATCTAGAATGGCTAGATCATTAGGTCTCTCGTCAGAGATTTCAATCTCACCGAACAGACGGTTTTTATCTACATCCGGATTTTGTCTGATAATATTTAAAATATTCAAAAAGTCCCTGATCACTTCTCTCGGAGTTAGAAATTCTGAAGCACCGGGTTTATTGAACATTTCTTCCATAAAAGCAGAAATATCATCGTCTGAAACATTGAGTTCTGTTTTGTAGTTGAAATCAAAGATAAACTTCAATTTTTTTAGCAAAACGAATATTTCATTGTGGTCAAGTGGTTGTAATTTGATTACAGGTTGAGCATAGTCTCTTATTTCCAGACTTTCAAATTTATTGCTCTCCAATCTGGACTTTAATGCCTGATAACTAAATAATCCTCTCCTTTCATTTTCAAGGAAATCTTTCGTTCCAGCAAAATTGATGAAAAGATTAGAAACCTTGCCTTGAAAACAATCATTATAAATGCTTAGTATTTTTTCATAATTTTTCTCACGAACAGCAGAAGTAGAAATTTTATAAAGATTAATTGCTTCATCCAAATTAATCATAAAACCACTATATCCCATATTAACAAACAGCTTACAGAAATTCTTCAGCATATCATAATAATTGGTATCGTTGATTATTTCTCTAATACCTAAATCCTGACGTGCTTCAGTCTTCGTAGCATATTCACCCTTGAGCCACTTAAGAGCATTTCTTCTTAAAAGTTCGTCATTATTGATATATCCGTCATAGTATTTCACAATAACAGAACCGAAATCAAAACCACCTACTTCAGTAATCTCATTGACTGTTTTCATGATTGAGTTTCTGATTAAATCTCTATACTGCTCACTTCGGATGTCTGTCAATAAAATTTTGTTTTCTTCAGCTGTCCTGCTAATCACCTGCTCAATCCATTTTTCAAGAAGTATTGGTAATGCCCCTCCTTCGGGTTTAGTCTGAATGGCTATATTATCCATAATAGATGAATATAAAATAACGCTTTTACCATCATTGGAATATAATCTGTTATCAGGCGTAAAATCTGCGTTTGCGACAACAAATTTCTGTTTCATTGCAACTGTATTTAGAAGATGCAGCATAAATGACTTACCGCTTCCAAAATCTCCAATCCAGAATTTGACGATACTGTGTCCGTTCTTTACCTCTTCCAGTGAACTTATTGCCGCATTAACTTCTTCAGACCTGCCAACAGCGATATGTTGCACTCCGATTTTTGGAACAACTCCACCGGTCAGAGAATTGATAATCGATGTAGCTTCTTTTGTTTTAATATTACTAATCATTGTTAAGTAGTTTTTTAAAATATTCTTTGTTTATGGTATAATACCCTTCATCTTCCTCAATCAAAACATCGTCTAACACATCATATAAGATATCATTAATAGATTCTAACGTAGCACTGACAAACAACTGCTTAGTTCTCATATAATCTTCAAAATCGGATTGTAAAACGCTCATTCCGTTCTTTTCAAAATAATCTAAAACTTCTAACTGGGTATCGTTTAAATAAAGGTTTTGCACATATTTTGAAGAAACGTCATTATCAAATGATTGTATCACATTAAACTGCAAATCACCATCATCCTTTGAAATCACGTCTGATACTTGTACATCTGGCACTTCATTTTCCTCAGCGAGCAAGTCTCCCAGTTTTTGGGAAGTTTCAGAATCTAATCTTTGAACACGATCTATAGCAGATTGATCGATGATAATTTTTTTTCGCTTTGGGAGATAGATTTTATCAAGGCTGTCGATAGCAATTTTTAGATTTTTATTAAGAATAAACTCATTTACAATATTTTCAAACTCTTCAAATTGTTTTGAGTTTGAAAAAAGGTTTTTCTGAATACTCTTTGTAAGCTGTTTTCTGTCAAACTTATTGCTGTTAAGATCTTTTTCTAAATAAAGGAAATATAATCTCAGAGAAGCATTTTTATCGTATGCACTGATAAATTTTGAAGCTTCGAAATAAATAGTATCCAATGAAGGATTTTTACTATTTACCTCTGCTAACCTTTCAATCTCTCTCTCAAATGACACCGAATTACTATAATCGGATATAATATTTTCATATCTATCTTTCCATCGATTGGTATTGGTTTCATTCAAAATTATATTTGTCCGATGATCAGCGTCTAAAACTTGATGTTTATTTATTTCAAGAAAAACATCTGCTTTTGATACTATTTTCTTGTAATGTTTATCTGCTATCTCTGGTTTAGTATATTTGAAATCAGTATTAATTTTACGTTTTATTGAATAAACATCGCGAACGTTATTCTCACATAGCTTTAAAAGATGGTTTAAGATTTCCGTTTGAATTGATTCAAAAGTATATTTGTAATTCAAACTATCTCGCCTATAATTATATTCTAAAACAATTATTATTTCAGTAATCTCATCAATCACAGAAGAATAAGCTCGGTTAACTGGTTTACACTCCTTCTCTAGAAACTCTACCGTTCTCATTAATTGCTTTAAAATTTGAATACGGCAATAGTCAATCTCATTAAAAACATTATCATTAAATGATAAGTGATTGAGAAGTTTACATTGATCTTCGGTAAGGGAGAGTTTTTTTAAGTATTTATGACCGATTTTCCACTCATTATACTCATGAATATTATTAGTATTTTTATTGTTAGAAATTGGCTGTTCTCCATAATTAATTTGAACTTCAGACATGTCTGAAACATCAATTATAAAATCATCTCCTCTTGATGAATTAGGATATGAGTTTTCCATTAGCGATGGTTATAGTTTTTACTAAGATAATAAACTTTTATTTAAAACCACTAATTTTGGTTATCAGCATATTTACCTATTATAAGAGGTGTTGCGGGCTTCAGGTTCTTTTTATTTTCGGGATTAACACCACCCACTGTAAAAAAATCAACTTTATTTTGAAATTTTGAATAGTAAACCTCGTAAGCGTCATCAATAGAAAGTGTATCTGTTCTCGTTATTTTTTTAAAATATTTAAACTTAACTGAATCTAGTACTAACACTTCGTGTTTAGGATTTAGATCAACTGCAGTAGTTAGCCGATACTCTGTTCCGTTCCAATACATATGATCTTTCTTTTGGAAACATCCATTGAATTGAGCGAAAGAACCGCCAGCAATCAATACGCTGATGAAACCTAAACTCATCCCCTTATTATTTCTAATGAAATCCGGGATTTTTATAATATTCTGAATGTTTACATGTAATCCTCCACTTAATATCTTCGATAGATCTTGTAGTCCAAAAGGTCTGTGTATAGATCCACCAGTTTCCTTGTCAAGAATAAAATCATTCGGATTACTAAAATGCTCAAAACAACTATATCCAAGGTATTTACTGAATGAGTTCAAGATATATGAATCAATCTCTCTGCTTTCTTTTTTAACATTTTCTGATACAAAGGCATCATAATAACGTATGAGTGTACGCTCTGAAATTTTAAAGTCTAACTTTTCCTCTAGCTTGATAACTAAATACTCAGACAAACCATTTTTTTTACTCTTACCAGACTCCTGTTTTGCTTTATCGAAGACTTCCTGTATCAGTTGTTTTTTTGTAGACATACATGATTATTAAGTTATTACAAAAAAAGCGATTATTTTTCATAATACACTGCGGGATACCGTAAAATGACATTTTCAATCGATAAATAAATTTTTATCGAATTTATTTCTGACTATTTATTTGTAGATGTCAAATCTTTGTCACACGCTGTCAGAGATCTGTCAATGTTTTAGCCTCTATCTCATCGTTACTTTGCCATAGAAATCAGTGAGAAACTAAACAAACATCAACAATCTGATTTCTGAATATCTGAGAAAACGGAGGATTCATCTCCGGGTTGGGAAGCAGAGGTTTCTCTTTCGTTTTCAAGGGTTTCACTTCCCAAAATTTAAGAAGCGCTTCTTTTTTCAAAAACGTGTAACACCGCCTGCAATCAGTTTTGCGGGGAAGAACACCAATGTCAATTTTTAAATTTTAAAACAGTGATACAACTCTTATTAATGCTATTAGGCTTAGCATTCGGAAACCAAAATGGAAATACATGTAATAACAACGGTACGAATAACGTAGAAATACAGTCTGGCGGTACAGGAACCGGGTTTGATCCCGGCACAGGAACTGGAGGAGATGATGGGACTGGAGGGCCAGGAGGACCGATTGGAGGAAACACAGGTCAGACGCCACCTCCGACACCAAGACCTTAATTAATTTAAAGAAGACAGATTGCATAGATCTGTCTTTTTTTATAATTTGCAGTCAAACTAACTTACTGTGAAAAATGCTTTTAACCTATTCATCATACTTTTCATTTTACAGAACTGTTTCGAAAAAAAGAAATCCGAATATATCTTTGGTCAAGATAATTTCTACTATGCTAATGCACGCAAATTTCGTGAGAAAGGCAAAACAGATTCGGCATTTTATTATTACAACTTAGCAACGGATGAATATCTTAAAATTAATGATTCTTTAGGAGCTTCAAAATCTCTTATCAACATGGCCATTATCCAATGCAATAATGGAGATTATTTTGGAAGCATTGAAACTTCGCTAGAAGCAAACAGTTTTTTGGAAGCAAAAACCGATAGCATTTCAAGAGGATTTCTCGCAAGTAATTTTAATAATTTAGCTGTTGCATCAAATAGTCTTAAAAATTATGACGAAGCAGAAAAATTTTACAAGCTTGCTTTAAATAATGCAACGGAGCTGCAGAATAAATATGTTTATTATAATAATGTTGGCGACGTATTAATAACAAAAGGCTTATATAAAAAAGCATTACCATATTTAGATATTGCATTAAAGACAAACGATAGTTTGAGTTATGCTCGAGCACTAAATAATTGGGCTCGTGCAAAATTCTTAGACAATCATAATTTTAATCCTATTCCCCACTATCACAAAGCTTTTAATATTCGATTAAACAATGGCAATACCATTGATTTGAATTCTAGCTATGCGAATTTATGTGATTATTACAAAGAAATTGATTTCGACATCGCCTTGAAGTTCGCAAAAAAAATGGAAAATGCTGCGATAAAAGCTAAAAGTTCACAGGATCAATTACAAGCTTTGAAAAGATTAATTATGCTGGATAAAAAAAATTATCAGCAGAATTTTCGACTTTTTACTGAGCTTACTGATCAAGTTCAATTAAATGGCAATAGAGCTAAAAATCAGTATGCATTGATACGCTATGGTGTAGAAAAAAGTAAAGCTGAAAATAGCATCCTTAAAGTTGACAAGCTTGAATCTCAAAAAAAACTGATTTATTTAGTTATTGCAGTAGTTGGATTACTCACCATAATTATAATTGGTAACATATCTTATAAGAAAAGAAGAAAAAGACTTGAACAAGAAAAAGAATTAGAAGTAAAAAACACCGAATTAAAATATTCCAAAAAAGTTCATGATGTAGTAGCCAATGGAATCTATCAGGTGATGATAAAATTGGAGAATAATCTGGATATCGGCCGGGATGAAACACTGGATGATTTGGAATATGTGTATAACCGATCCAGAAATATATCCTATGACAGTGCTGAAAATAATACTGAATCTGAAAATTTCTATGTAAAGATTAATAAACTACTGGGATACTTTTCAAGTAATGATGTTGGTACCATTTTAATTGGTAATGAGATTGAGGTTTGGAAAGATATTTCTGATGCTAATAAGGCTGAAGTGTATCAGGTTTTACGCGAATTGCTGATTAACATGAAAAAGCATAGTGAGGCAGATCGTGTCACTTTGAGATTCGAAAGAACTTTTGAAAAAGTCAAAGTTTTCTATTCTGATACTGGAATTGGAATCAATGATGAAACTATTTTGAAAAATGGTGTGCGTAATATGGTAAACCGTATTGAAAATATGGGTGGGTCTATTACTTTTGAAACTCAAACTGAAAAAGGACTGGAGGTAAACTTTTCTTTCCCTATTTCATAAAACAAAAAATACTATGTTTAAAAAAGTTTTAATCGCAGAAGATCATGAAATTCTCAATTTATCTGTACAAAGGACAGCTGATGACTTAAAAATTCCAGTAGTAGACTATGTGCATTATTGTGATGATGCTGTAGAAAAAATTAAAAAAAGTTTAAGGGAAAACAGTCCCTACGATCTTCTTATAACTGATCTTTACTACGATACCGATCATAGAGAACAAAGAATAAAGGATGGTCGAGAGATGGTTAATGAAATCCGTAAAATCCATCCTTCTCTAAAAGTAATATTTTTTTCTGCTGAAAATAAGTCAGGAATAATAGATTCGCTATTCAATGATTATAAAATCAATGGCTACGTCAGAAAAGGAAGAAATGATGGAAAAGAATTGAAGAAGGCGATTGCTTCTGTGTTTGATGGTGAAAACTATCTAGCTCTTGAAGCGAGACAAGACGTGAAAAAATTAAACAGTTATGAATTTTCTTCTTTCGATGTTACTTTAATTTCCCTTCTTTCTCAGGGAATCCTACAGAAAAATATTCCTACATATCTAGCAAATAATAATATAAAGCCTAACAGTCTTAGCAGTATAGAAAAGAGATTGAATGTTCTGAAAGAAGAATTGGGAATTAATAACAATGAACAACTTATTGCATTCTGTAAGGATTTGGGAATCATCTAAAAATTATGAGATTTTATAAATACCCATAAACTTTCTAATGTATAAAAAGTTTTTCTTTTATGGATATCCGTAATTAAAGCTACTATTATCTAAATACTTTTGAAATGTTAATCGATAAAAATTAAAATTTTATGAAAAAGTATTATGTAAACAAAAATGCTCAAAGCAATGGAGATCACGAGGTTCATCAAGAAAGTTGCAGGTATCTTCCTTTGTTGGCCAATCGTCAGTATCTAGGAGAATTTTCAACATGTGAAAGTGCAGTGAAGGAAGCTAAGCGATATTACAATCAATCAAATGGTTGTAAAACATGCAGCCCAACTTGTCATACAAAGTAAACTTAAACACTTTGACATGAAAAAATGATCTTCGACACTGTGCTGGGGGACTTTTAATATCTGTAAGCAGAAATTCTCAAAACGACAACTTCGGAATTTTCTAGCGTTCAACAGAAGAAAAGAAATCTAAATGCCGTAAAAATACTGCAAAAAAACAGCTTCTAAAGGGCGTACCTACAACGGATATCCTCTCATTGTAGATCCCTCTGGTAGCTATTATTACCCTGGAAACAGCAAGGAGTATATAGAACTTTCCTATTGCGCAAGCTGCAATTAATCTATTTGAAATCAGTCCTCAGTTTTTGGGGGCTGATTTTGTTCTCACTCTTCAGAAGTATCATATTTTCAACCAATCATCTCTTATTATGGTAAACCATAATTTTTAGATAGCCTTTGTTATTAAATTTGAACACAGAATAATAACCCACTAAAAATTCGATACCATGACAACAATTGTACAGGATTCTTTATCTGACGCAGATGAAATTCTATCAAGAATAAAAACTGAACTTCTCAATGCTCAATCAGAGATATTGGTGGCAATGGCTTGGTTTACCAATCCAGAACTTTTTGATATCCTGGAAAAAAAGGCCGCTGAAAAAGTGAACATTTCGTTGATTATTTCTGATCAGCCTGACAACGAAAAGTTAAATTTTGAATCATTGCGCAAAATGGGCGTGAAGTTCAATCGCATTAAAAATATAGGATATGGTATGATGCACCTTAAATTCTGTATCATTGACAGACAGATTGCAATATCTGGATCATACAATTGGTCAAATAATGCAAAAAATAACCACGAGCAGGTGTTAGTAACAACTTTCCCTAAAACGGTCGATGAGTTGGTGACTACATTTTTCAAGATTGAAAACAGAATCAAGAAAATTAACAATGGAATCAGTATGGAAGATATTGAAAAAGAGGAGCAATCAGAATGGAAAGAAAAGTTAAATGACTCTTCTGAAATACCTACACTTTCAAAAAAAGAAGAGTTGAGTTTTCAGGAGAAATCATTAAAAGACTTTCAGGATGTTTTAACCAATATTATTGCCACTGAAGTAGGATCTTTTGATAAAAATCTTCTTAAAGCAAATGCATATCAGAGAGCGAACGAAAACCAAGGTGACCACCAGATTTTACCACAAGCTCTCGATAGTTTGTACTCTAATTTTATCAACGATATTGAAGTCATTGAAGAAAAAAAAACTCGCCTTAAAACAAAAATAGAAGAACAGCAAAAATTAAGTATCGGAAATGTAGAAATCAGAACAGAAAATGAGATTGAGAGCCTTACATCCAGACTTAATGCTGAGACTAAAAATGCACAGGATCTGATTAATACGTTGGACAAGTCTACCGATGAGAAAAAGTTTACCATTAAATCCAATACAGATACCCAAATTCCTTTTCTTCAAAATAAAATAGAATTAGTAAGAAAAAAAATCATTGATCTTAAAACAGATATTGTTAAACCTCCTCTGAATGTTTTTTTAATGACAGTACTAGGAATTTTATGTACTGCAATCCTTGCATATATCTTTGTATTTTATTCATCTGTAGCATATATATTTATTTTCTCAAAGGAAGACACTATGGCTGTCTTAGATAGTGGAGCTATGCCAACATCTACTGAAGTTTTTGACCCTAATGCCTTTACTAAAGCTTCTTCTAAAGGATTTGGCGGAATACTATTTTTGATTCTATTTGTGTTTATTCCCATTGCTCTTGGAATGATGAATTTATTTTTAAAGAATTCTAAGTCACAAAATTCAGCAGAAAGTCCAGTGAATAATAGATGGAATATAGAATCTTACATCGGCATTCCTTTAATTATTATTGTTGATAGCTTCATGGCATATAAAGTAGCAAGAAATATAGATGAAATTAATTATCTCACAAACCAGACTGATCGTAAGATGTCGTTCTCTGAAATAATTTTTTCTGAAAACTTTTGGCTTGTATTTATTCTTGGGACTTTAGGTATCTATCTTTTAAAATTAATTGTAAACAAAATATATTCTTTGATTCACGAACGCAGTACAACTCATCAACAGCAAAAAATAAAGTTTTCCATTGAAAATTTCGAAAATGAAATTGCGGAGTTTGAAAATCAGATTATGGCAGTTAAAAAAATAAATGATGGTTTAAGCATCGAGATTCTTGCGATGGAAAGAGATAAAAAAGATTATGAAAAATCAGCTCAAAATCTACCATTAGAATGCAATAGAAAAATTGGCACCTTACGCAATGCCTTTTTATCATTCAGAGAAAAAGTCGAAAACCTATCGCAAATTTATAAAAGTCAGGTAGATAATGATAAGCTACCGGTTTCTAGAGCTGAAATGGAAAATAGAATTAATATTTTCATGGAAGGATGGAGTAAATACTTGTACGAACTATTTGCTGTAAAAAAAGCAGAAATTAAAACATCTGAAGCCATTAACGAATGTGAAAGTTGGTTGAGTGGGATCAGCCTACAGAAAAATTTAACTACCGATTTTGCACAAAACTAATTTATAAAAATGAAAAAATCAACATATTATATATTTCTTGTGATATCATTACTGACAACTATCTTATGTTGTAAGGAAGACGATCAAATTAAATACACATATAAAACAAATTATAATATACTTCTAGTTCCTGATTTATCCAATAGGATTAATCAATCTATTCATCCTAAGCCTATTCAAGATACTGCGATAATAAACACCATATTGGATAGTATTCCTCAATTTTTAAAAACAGGTAATCGAACCATAAACCAATTAGATATTTATAAAATTGACTTTATAAACCGTGGTATTTTAAATGAAAAAACATTCAGTAATTCTACTTTTGAAATCAGTTTTTTAAAATTCAAAAATAAACTTAAGGAGGCTTCTGAATATAAAAGAGATCATTTAAAATCAGATATTTCAACATTAAAAAGAGAGACTGCAAAAGTATACTCTTATGCCTCAATCCAGAGTTCAGGATCAGATGTCTGGAACTACTTTAATGAAACGATACACTCCTCACTATCAAGCCAGATTGAAACAGTAAAAGTCTCAAATTGTAGTCGAATCATATCGAAAACAAAAAATAAGGTTATATTACTAACAGATGGATACATTGAAACAATAAACAAAACAGCGGGCTATCAACTTAATCAGGATCTAATTACAAAAGTAAGAACTGAATTTCTTAAAAGTAAATCTAATGACCTGCAAAAGTTCATCCTATCAAATCCTCAATTTTTGATTAAGAAAATAAACAATGATCTTAAGAACACAGATGTTTTGGTTTTAGAAGTTACCGACAGATCTTTAGACATTAATGGCGTAGCACGATTTCATCCGACCGATTTGGAAATCATCAAGATTATCTGGACAGATTGGTTGATCAAATCCGGAGCAGATCATGTACAAATACATGCAGCTTTATCGAATAGGAAAGATGTTCATACTATCTTGAAAAACTTCATAGAAAATAAATAAAATTTTCAATAACTCAACATAATAACAGTAAAAACTATCATCATGGCTTGGTCATATAGAAAAAGAATCAAAATCGTACCTGGTGTGCATCTAAACTTCAGCAAAAGAGGTATCTCAACAAGCATTGGAATAAAAGGAGCTAGTTTAAATTTCAGTTCTTCAGGAACCAGATTAAACACGAGTGTTCTGGGCTTCTCGAATTCATATAAAATTTCAAGCTCTTCATCACAAAGATCTAAACAACCACAATCTTACCCACTTCCTGTACCTGATTATAATCAAAATCTCTCTGATAATATTTTCAGTGCTGATGTACACGAAATCACATCGCAAGATATGTCAGGAATTAAAGAATCTATATTGGTAGCCCAAAGGCAAAAAACTGAATTAGAAACAGATTTAAAGAAAATAAAAAAAGCATTAACCTTTTCTAAAACAAAAAAGATTGTAAGCTATATTTTGATTTACGGTTTTATTGATAAAAAGGTGATTCAAACAATCAATCAAGATATTATTGCTCAAAAAGAGGCCATTATTGAAACACAAATTGTCATTGATAACTCTGCAATTAATATTGATGTTCAATTTGATGATCCAACAAAAAGAAAGTACGACCGTTTTTATAATGCATTTAAAAACTTAAGTAAATCTCATCGTATTTGGGATATTACGGGTGCACATTTTCAAGATCGTGTTGCAGCAAGATCTAACTCTAGTACATTGGTAAACAGAAGAGAAATTAAACTAGGGTTAAAATCACTTCCAATAATAAAATCTAATTACGAAGCTTTATATTTCCAAAATATAAATGGAGCAGATTTTTACTTCTATCCCACTTTTGTAATGATGTTTACCAATAATCAAAACTTTGCAATCATTGGAATCGATGAGCTAAATCTAATCAGTACATCCGTTAGCTTTACTGAAACATCCTCGGTTCCGAGAGACTCTAAAATTATCAGAAAAACATGGGCAAAGGTTAATAAAAATGGTACCCCTGATAAGAGGTTTAAAAATAATTATCAGATACCTGTTGTTCAATATGGCAGAATAAATTTATCGACTTCAACTGGTGTGAATGAAGAATATCAAATGAGCAACTATGAGTTTACTCAAGAATTTGGAGATGCATTTAAGGAATATAAAATTTTATGTAAATCAATTGGTACTAGCAGCTATTGAAAACTAAATAAAAATTTAAATAAGACATAATGAAGACTTGCGTCAGATCCCTGACGATCATAAATGATTACCAGCAAAATTTTTAGAGTAGAATTTAGTTTTAAAAGTATCTCTATAAAAAATTCTAACTCTTTGCAACCTTTTTTAAAAAACATAGAAAAGCCAAGACCCGGCCATGTTTTAGAAATGGGTTGCTCCAAACTTTGCAAAAATGCATTTCCGACCAAAGGGAAGAGTTGCATTTTTGCCGCCCGATTTTCATCAGCCATCTATTTTTTTTTAACTCCAACAAAACAACCTACAAAGTCGATTGACTTTGTAGGTTGCTAAAAATTGTCATTCAATGTATTTCTTTCTTTTCCTCTACACCTTCAAAAAGCTTTTAAATCTCCCCTATTTCTTCTTCGGATTCTTAAAAGAAAACTCAATCTTACCCATCCTCTTATCAAAACTCATATACCCCTGATAAGTCTTGCCTTTTCTGCTCTCCAAACCTCTGATATAAGCCGTCTCCCCTGCCTTCAACTTATCCATCTGCCACTTACAAAGTTTAATCCCTCTGAAATATTCAGGAACTCCCCTTTCAGAATGATTCACTTCGCTAAAACCAGACCTTCTCAACTTATTCTCAAACAAAAACTCCACCCATTGCCTATCCGCATTGAACTGAACGTTCGCAGCAAATAACTTTCCTTTCTTCGATACCATATTTTCGATAAACAAAGCTTTCCCATCACGAAGCACCTGTTTCTGCTCCAAATCCAATCTCACCCCGCAAAGCACATCAGGAATCCTCACAAATTCCATCCTCAAAGAAATCAGTTCATTGGTCAGTCTGTCCAAACTTATCAGCGAAGGAATCACCTCACCCGTAACCGTATCAATAAGATCCACCACTCTCCCCATATTCCCTGAATTTAAAAGATTGACCCTATCCTCTTTTGTAAACTTATGTCCCTTAAACTTCTTTCTGAAATCCACTTTCTTACAAACCCGATGCGCCTTAACGATCAATTCTCCATCATCATCGATCCGCAACTGCAAGCGTGCATCAATCTGACTTACCGCTTCCCCATCATTAACAAGTATCGGAATCAACATTGGTGTTTTATACCCTTTCAACAGAGCATCTAATGCTCCAATTTCTTCCAATTTTTCCCTGTCAAGACCCATTTCAGTTATCGTGTCCCATGGAACATCTTTAATATGATAGCGGTATTGAGACCTATCACTAAATTTAGATGACCCGGTACTAGAATCATCCTTCAAAATAGAAGACACGCTATCAGCGTTCTTTTTATTTCTGATGGATTCTACCGCTTCAATAGAGACTTCAACCGTTTTCAGATCCTGTTTTTCAGCATCCGATAAACAATTAATATACTGCTGTAATTTTATAGCTGTATCGTGCGCCTCGAATTCCCGCACTTTAAAAAATGAATATTCGGAGGCATCTTTCAGTTGATGGTAGAAATCCGAATAGAAGTCCGTAAAAGAATCCTCCGCCGAATCGATCCGCAAGACCGTATCAACCTTACTTCGGTCAAGCTGAACGTCTATGAGATTTCCGTTGTTTTCGATTCCCTGTACAATACCGATGGAATTGCTACTGTGACGGAGTACTAATAAAGTACTGACCTCTGAAACTGCAGTATGATTTCCTATTTTGTTCATGATCTTGATTTTAGATGTTATTTGATTCTATTATTTTTCGATTACATATTATTTTACTACTCAAATCATCCCATCATCAGCAAAAGAAAAATGTGAATCTGAAGTAAGAATGACATGATCCAGCAACGATAGACTCAGAATTTTCGCAGCCTCTTTGATCTGTGCGGTCATTTTAATATCACAACTTGACGGCTTCAAATTTCCCGAAGGATGATTGTGGGAAACAATAATCCCCGAACCATTGCAAAGAAGTGCCGCCTGCATAATGATCCGAACATCTACCAATGTGGAAGAAATCCCGCATTCTGATATTTTCTTAATTCCCAAAACCTTATTTGCCTGATTCAGATACAGCGCAAAAAACGATTCCCTGTAATCCATTTCTTCCGCATCAAAATGCGCCCTGAAAACATCCACTGCATCTAATGACGATGATATAGACCTTTCACAATTTCCCTTTCTTGAGTAGCTCAATTTAATTTCGTTCACAATATTGAATTTCATAATTTCCTGCTCCGAGTACGGCGGAGACCTGTTTTTCCCGCACTTACATTTAAAAAAACCTGTAGATTCTGTAAATTGCAGATTGAAGGAAATCTTGACTTTTCTATCTTTTACTTGGTATCATCATTTGATAAATTGATTTATAATAACATCTGACGAAGTGGTTTATATAAGAATCTCATTAATCGATTTGAAAGAATGTGATCAATTGATCTATAATAACATCTGATGAGATGATTTATTCCAAGAGAATAATAAGGATCAAAATTTCAATGAACTGCAATTGCATCTTGTGAGGTTTCCGACTTTTTCTATGCAGGTAACCATTCAGGCAGGCACAAGGAAAACTGCAATCAATTCCTTAAAAACAATAAGAAAGAACATTGATGAAAGCCTGAAATCTTTTTGCGGAGGTTCTGGGATTTCCGATCCCGGATACCCAAAAAGATTTTTTTCAGCAGTGACAACGGAATATATTTGCTATAGAAAATCAGGTAACCTCATAGGGAATGAGTGTAATTGAAATTAGATCTGTTTATGAAATTTTCAATAAAAAGAATATTATGTTCTAAGAATAAAGAGATGGTTTGACAGCTTTTAAATGGCAGAGGATAGTCGTTAAATGCAGTATCTCATTTCAAACAATGATAAACATCTGCACCGATGATGTATGACTATTTCAATATCGCCTGAGTTTGAGTGTAAGTTGAATATGTAATGGGAACAAGATTGTCGAACAAAATTTTTTGCCAGGATTAGTGAAGATTTTTCATCAGATTCATAAAATATGATTCGGGGAGTACACCTACTGTCCACATAATTTAAAAGCATAGAGAAAATCCTGGAAGAAATTTTTGACACTACCATTCAATTTCAAAAAAAGTATGAGTGTTCAATTAAAATCATTTTTATCATTTTTATACTGACGCTTTTTATAAATTTGTTAAAAAGCAAAGTAACGCAAAGCCGTATAATTTAGGGTCGATATGCGCTACTTTGTAGAGTATATAAATAAGTTATGGGGAATCTTAGAAACAACCGTTATGACAATAAAACCAGCGGAAGAAATTAAAAAAAAATTATTATCCAACAGACAAACAATAAGAAATTTTCCAAAATCTCTAACATTTCCTTTTGACAAATTATACACGGAAATAACAACTCAAATTAGAACGGTCGAAATTTCATCGGAATGTACGCTTTTTGAGAGTGTTACGGCTGTTAGTGAAACGAATTTTTTTTCTGACGCTGACTATTGGACAGAAAATTATCTGGACGAAGAAATTTCAAAATTTTGGATATTTGGACAAAATGGTCAAGGCGACCTTTGGTTATTTGACAGCGAAAACAAAGTTTATTTTTATGACCACAATAACGAAAAAATGTGTAATGAAAATTTTATCGACCTTAACTTGAACTTTGAAAAATGGTTGCAATATGCCGACTTAAACGCACAATTGGATAATATTTATGATAACGAAAATGAAATTAATGACAAGCGAAAAGTTGAATATAAAAAAAAACTTGCTGAATTGAGCGGTAATTTGTTGAAAAATTATCCGTTCGAAATTTAACCGAATAAAAAATACTTCCCATAAAAAGGGTTTTGCAATAGTGGGGCGAAACTGCAAAGTTCAACGGTTGTTCTTCGGTTCAAATTTTGTGCAAAATTGAAGATTTGTGCTTCGATTGCCCCACCATCACAAAGCCAAAAACCTTAGCTGTAACTTTTCAAAACCCTACGATGTTTGACAGACTTAAAACATATTGCAAGACAAAAGTTCCTTTGACGGACGAAGAACTTAAACTTATTGACACATACTTTGAAAATAAAGATTTAAAGAAAAAAGATTTTTTACTGCAAGACGGAAAAATCTGCAACTTCATTGGCTTTATTGCTGACGGCACTATCAGGCATTTCCATATTAAAGACGGAATAGAAAAAACTTGCGACATTTCTTTTGAAAACGCTTGGGTAACAGACTTTCAAAGTTTTACTCATAATATTTCGTGTATAATGAATTTGCAGGCGATGGAAAGCACAACGGTATTTGTTATCCGAAAAGAAAATCTTTATAAATTATACAACGAATGCAATAAATATGAAACTTTTGGCAGGTTAATGGCGGAACAAGTCGCACAACGAGCAACCGAAATTGCAATGTCGCTTTCGTCAGACAAACCAGAAGAACGGTTTCAGAATTTAATAAAAAAGCAACCCGACCTTTTTCAGAGGGTTCCTCAAAAATATATTGCCAATTTTTTAGGTGTAAGCCCCGAAAGTTTGAGCAGAATTAGAAACCGAATTTTTAAGAAATCAAAGTCTTAACTTAAGTCATCGTTTACCCATCATTGAAGTTGGAATTTTGCCTCATCAATTAAACAAATAAAAAATGAGACAATTATTCATCACTTCAATTATTTAGCAATGACAATAATTAACAGCGTAACTGCACAAAATCAGCAATTAGACTTTTCAAAAGTAAAAGTCTTTGAGCATCAATTAGACGATGTAATGGAACTAATTGACACAACCGAATTGAAAATTAAACTCAAGGAAGTTGAAGAAAATCACCAACAAAATCCAAACGAAATTAATAAAGTCCGGCTTGGTATTATCTATCACGAAACAGCGCTAAATCTTTCTTTCTTTTCTAAAACAGAATTTAAAGGTTATGCCAAAAAAAGTTTTGATACATTGAGCGAACTTTTCAATTCGCCTAATACAACAAAGGAACTTTTACCATTTATTGCATCATATAGAGCTTCGGCATTATCGTTGGTTGGTGCAGAAACAAAAAAACCTAAATTGTTAGGCGAAGCATTTTCCTTATTCAATAACGCAGTAAAAAACTATTCATCAGTTTCTTATTTACCTGAATTTTTAAGGGGAAGCGTTGCTGAAAACTTGCCTTGGTTTTTCTTTACAAAAAGAAAATTTGCAAAGCAAGACTTTCAATCCATTATTGACAAGCAAGACAAAAACCGCGAGTATGCCAATTGGAAGATCATGAGCTTTACTTATTGGGCTTGGGCTAAACAAAGACAAAGTAAAAAACATAGAACGCAAGCATTGGCATATCTTGACAAAGCAATTGCATTAGACCCAAATTATAGAGCAGGCAGACAAAAAGCAGAGAAACTAAAGACCACCTTGACGAAATAAAACTACAGCTAACATTGCATAGGCGTTATAAGGGCTGAAGAACATATGCTGAACATTTGTAATTCTATTTATCTTTGTTGAAAGCATTGGGCTGACGAGCCTTGATTGCCCCTACAACGCCAATGCTTCAATGTTATAAGCATTCCGAATTTGTAAGTGATAAATCCCAGATACCCAACAAAATGTTTTTCAGCAGGGAAAACGGAATTTATTTACTATATAAAATTAGGTATCCCATTTGGAGTTATCATTGTTAAGCTTCGTCCTTTGGCAATAATGCAAATGGAGGAAAAAAAAATGCAATTAAAAATATGACGGTAAGGCTTTTAATTCTTTAAGCAATAAATTGAAAATACTGTAACTTTGCGTATCATAATCTGCATTTTAGACAATAATTTAGGACTTTTTCATAATATAGATGTCAAAAAACGTTTAGCTTTTGATAGAATCGGGCAGATTCAAACCTAAAGTTGTTAAGGCATTTCCGTTTACTGAAGCTGCGGAAGCGCACCGCTTATGGACGAGGATTCGCGCAATTAAAAAATCAGCCTGTGATAAAATTTCCATTGATAAAAATCAATTTTCAGTAATTAAGCGATATTAGTTTCAGTGACATCTGTTTCTATATTCAGTAGTCGTTTTTCGTTCACGTTAATATCGGAAACCATTATTTTTCAAAGTCAAAAAATATAAGGGCAACATTTTTTTGGAGTTTTCGATACTGATATCTCTCAGAAAACTTAGAAAATAATGTTTTATCTCATTAAACTTTTTCATCAGGCAAAATCATGTTGAGAACATTGAATGTCCATTCAGAAATAAAGATTACTGAAATTGTATACCTTTGCAAACCTTATAATTTACTACCCATTAGTTGACACCCCTTTATGGCTGAAATGAATTTTTTAAATGAACAGAAAAGGCTTGAAGCTCTTGTTTCATATCGTATTTTAGATACAGATGAAGAGGCAGACTATGATGACCTTACAGAGATAGCCGCTGCTATATGTGATGTGCCTATAGCCCTGATCAGCTTTGTTGACAAAGATCGGCAATGGTTCAAGTCTCATTACGGACTTAATGTTGACCAAACCGACCGGTGTCATTCATTCTGCTCTCACGCCATAGAAAATCCGGAACAACTAATGCAGGTCGAAGATGCTCAGCTTGATCAGCGTTTTCACGAAAATCCACTTGTCACGGGTAGTCCTGATATTCGATTTTATGCAGGAATGCCACTTTTGGATAAAGATGGTTTTGCTTTGGGATCGCTGTGTGTTATTGATCAAATACCAAGACTTTTAACTCAGATCCAACAGAAAGCTCTCCGTACACTTGCTCAACAGGTCATCGACAAATTATCACTAAGAAGAAATAACAGGGAATTACAGATCATCAATCAGCAACTTACAGAAATAAATGGTAAATTAAGACAAACCGAAGAAAGACTGAATAAAGCCAACACAGAGCTTACGGAAAGTAAGGAAAGGCTTGAAACGATATTGGATCTTGTAGTTGAAGGGATCGTAATTACAGATGGAAATGGAAGGATCACCTATACCAATAGGCGTAACCGTGAAATTTTCAAAATGGATGAAAAGAGAATGCTTACACTGACCAATGTCTCTCCGGAATTCAATAACCGCAGGCTTGACGGATTCCCTCTTCCTCCCACCGAACATCCTGTCACAATTGCCTTGGAGAAGGGTATCACCACTATCAACAATGAATTTTTGGTGAGTGATCAACAGTCAAATTCTGTTTATCTGCGAATGAATGCTGTGCCTATAAGAGATCATAATGAAAAGATCACAGGGGCAATCGGCAGCTTTGCTGACATCACAGATAGTTATTTCCTTCAGCAGAAACTGAAAGAGAGAGAAGTAAGCCTGCGTGCAGCCATTTCTTCTGCAAACCTTGGAACCTGGCACATGGACTTACAGACAAAGGAACTTTTTGCATCTGCAAGAATGAAAGAATTATTCGGTTTTTACCAAGATGAACAAGTACCTTATGAGGTTGTAATAGGCCAAATTACTGAATCCCATCGGGAGAAAGTGATTGCTATAGCAAAGGCGTCCCTTACACAAAACGAACCATCAGAGCTCGAATACCCTATTATAGGCTTTCACGATAAAAAACTGCGGTGGTTGTATGCTACCTTCTATGCATATACAGATCCAGAAAATCCACACATTTCCTTTTTTGCCGGAACTACCGCAGATATTACAGAAAGGAAACTGGAAGAACAGCGTCGAAGTGATTTCATCGGAATGGTAAGTCATGAGTTGCGAACTCCATTAACAGCTATCAAAGCATATACAAACCTTCTCCAGAGAATTGCCGGAAAAAAAAATGATAAGATGCTGGTTGCCACTATGGATAAAGTAGATACACAAGTAAAACGGATGGAAGCTATGATCAACGGCTTTCTCGACGTAGCCCGTTTGGGTGAAGGAAAAATACGCCTCAACATAACAAATTTTGACTTGGCATCTCTTTTTAAAATTGCTGAGGAAGATTCACTGGTTACTATCAATAGCCATAAGATCGTATTTACACCGACAGAAACTACTCCACTAAATGCCGACAAGGACAAAATCGAGCAGGTATTAATTAACTTTATCAATAATGCGGTAAAATATTCGCCAGCGGGAACTACTATTGAGGTAAGCTGCAGCACTGCGAACGGAATGATGAAGGTTTGTGTTAAAGATCAGGGGATGGGTATTCCGGTCGCGGATCAGCCTTTTATTTTTGACCGCTTCTTCAGGGTGGAAAGTGATGCTATGAAAGACAAAAAAGGTTTTGGAATAGGCTTGTATATATGTAAAGAGATCATAGAAAGACATCAGGGGAAAATTGGAGTGGAAAGCATTGAAGGTCAAGGTAGTGTATTTTGGTTTTCTTTACCTGTATCTCTTATGTAACTTGTCTGCTCCTACTGAATAAGCAGAGCATATTTCTGTTGAAAGTATGTAATAGATTATAAACTTACAGGGTTCTGAATAAAAATTTAAAAAATTCGTTGTAGGAATTTTTTAAATTTTGAGTTTCTTAATTAAATTAATGGCTCTTTCCCATTTTGAAAATATTTCTATCGGTTTGGGGTAATCCAAAATATCAAATTCCCATGGAATCAAAACTTCAATATCATTTTTTTCTTTTAACTCCGGAATCCATTCCCGTATAAAATCCTGTGCTTTATACTTATTAGATTGATGAACGGGATTGGTATAATAAATTTCAAAAGCCTGCATATGCCAGTTCATCCAGTTCGAACTGACGTCGTAGTCAATCAGTTTACTTTCAAAATATGCAGCTCCCCACGTCCAGTCAATATTCAGATCGTGCACGAAGTAACTTGCGCAATTGACACGACCGCGGTTGCTCATATATCCTGTCTCGTTTAGCTGCCGCATATGTGCATCAACAAAAGGAATTCCTGTTCTCCCCTCACACCATTTTTCGAAATTTTCCTGATTATTTTCAAATTGAATGTCCTTATTTTTATACCCTTTCGTTTTGAAAATTTCATCACCGAATTTCATCCCTTTGAAGGTGAAAAAGTCCCGCCAAACCAACTCAAAAACAAGCCACCAAGTACTTTGATTTTTTTTTATTTTTTTCTCGTATTCTTTTACCGTATCAAAAATTTCCCTCGGAGAAATGCAGCCCAAAGCCAGGTATGGGGAGAATTTCGAACTGTAATCCAACCCCTGTGAGCGGTTTCTAGTCCATCGGTATCCCGTTAGAAGTTCACATTTAAAAGTATAATACTGAAGTCTTTCCAATGCTTTAGTTTCTCCGCCTTCTAAGAGAGGTTGTGCGGCATCATATTCTTTCTTTGTAAAATCAAACTTTTTATAGGACGGGAATTTTGTGCTCTTCACTTTTTTCACGCTCTTCAATTCTGTAGGTTCTTTGAGCGTCTTTCTAGGCTCCGACTCTTTTCCCGCAGGAATTCTGTAGGCTTTACTTGATAAAGGAATCTCTGAAATCGAAAAAGGAATGTCGTCTTTATGATACAGCGTTTTGCCCCAGTAAAAATGAAAATGTACTTCAGGTAAAATCTTTTGAATTCTTTTAATCAGATTCAGCTCCTCGCTCGCATATTCTTCCTCGGCAAAAATATCTGAAATATCATATTTTTTTACCAATTTGGGCAAAAATTGAGCAGCAGAATCTGATCCTATCAATAAATGTCCTTCCAATTTATCCAGATGATTCTGCAAATCCAAAACTGACTGTTCCATAAATTTGAACCGATTGATATCACATTTTTTAAATCCCAGATCCAGTTTTTTGAAATTGCTTTTTTCTATTGCATAGCAGAATATAAGTTCATCACATTCCTCGATTGCTTTTGTCAACGCTTCATTATCATGAAGTCTTAAATCATTTTTAAACCAAACCAATCCTGTTTTCATAGCAGCTTTTTTTTAATGCTAACAAATTCAAAGCCTTTTGATCTTTAATTGATTCAATCTTTTTAAATTTTAGGTGACATGCGGCGTACTTTTTGACATGAGATCAGGAAATATCTTACTATGAACATCAGATCTCTATTTTATACTTCCTCCATTATATTGCTTGCAGGAATTACGTCCATACAGTGTAACACCAGCGATGACAACGATGATCCCGCAAATACTTCCGAATCTACAGTCTATGCCGCAGGCCGTGAAGGCTACAAAGCCAAGTACTGGAAGAACGGAAACGCAATATTATTAGGTACAGGATCTGGAAGCTCCGACGTTTATGGAATGACCGTTGTCGGAGATGATGTACACAATGTAGGATTCGAAATAAACTCCGCTGGTAAATACGTTGCGAAGTATTGGAAAAATGGTGTAGCTACAGACCTGACAGACGGATCCAGGGATGCTTACGCAAATGACATTTTCATCAGCGGGAATGATGTCTATATTGCAGGGCAGGAAATGAAGACGGGAGAAAACAAATATGCAGCAAAATACTGGAAAAACGGGATAGCAGTTAATCTTAATGATGATGCGCAAAATGTAATTGCTACAGGAATAGCAGTGGTTGGAAACGATGTGTATGTTATCGGGGAACGTAGAATGCAGAATTGGCTTACGCCCGTTACCTGCTATTGGAAAAATGGCCAGAGAAGTGATCTATCAGACCAGACCACAACACCCGACGACCAGGATATTACCGTATCAGGCAGCGATGTATATATGATGTGGTCCGTTGCTTATAACAGTTCAGGACAACTACAAACGCGGTACTCTAAAAATCTGGCAGCTCCTACCCTAATTCAGGATGGAACTTCTTACGCAGGTGGGACAGCCATTGCCGTAAAAGGAAATGATGTTTATATTGCAGGAACAGGAACTTTACCAAACAGCCAGTCTTTGGTATCCAAATACTGGAAAAATGGTTCACCAGTTATATTGGGTTCAGACGATTCTGCTGCATTAAGCCTCTATGTTTCCGGTGATGACATTTATGTTGGAGGTTATCAAACAGTTCCGGGCGGAGGATCTGAAGCTGTTTATTGGAAAAATGGAAACGCACAGCAGATCACAAGCGGTACAGGAAGCGGAATGATCAGGCAGATCTTTGTGACGCAAAAATAATTGAGGCATTTTTCATAATATAGAGGTCCAAAAACGTTTGGCTTTTGATAGATGATTCAAACTGTTTGTTATTAAGACATTTCCGTTTAAAGAAGCTGCGAAAGCACAGGCTTTGGAAGATTCGCATAAAGAACATATCCATTCGAGACAACATTTCCATTGATTAAATCCCTTTTACGTAGATAAAGGATTTAGTTTACAAGACTTGTATTTTTCTATTCAGTAGTCATTTTTCGTCCATCAATTGATTCTATAATTCTCACAATTCAGTCCGAAAATAATTGGTCAGTAGCTCCTGTTTTCCACTTATAGAAAAGATTATTTTTCGGATAACTCAATATGGCTTTAAATATTCTCGATTTGGATACAATCAGCAACGTTATAATATTCAACTTTGCTATAATAAAAACAAATAAAATTATGCAAAACAATGAAAATAAAGTAGCACTGGTTTCCGGTGCCAATACAGGTGTAGGTTTTCAAATCGCAAAAGCTTTATCAAATAACGGTTACACGGTTTATGTAGGATCACGTGATCTTCAGAAAGGAGAAGCTGCAGCCAGGGAGATTGGTGGTCAGGCAAAAGCTGTTCAGCTTGATATTACAGATGATGATTCTGTAAAATCTGCGGTGGAACTTATCGAAAGTGAATTTGGACATCTAACATTATTGGTTAATAACGCAGCCATCTCACACGCAGGAAAACCCGGACGCACAATGGAAGAAGTTTTGGGAGCGCAACGTGCCAGCATTGTCCCGATCAATGACTTAAAAGCTGTTTGGGAAACGAACGTCTTTGCCACGCTTTCCGTTACTCAGGCATTTTTACCTCTTCTGCAAAAAGCGCCTGCTGCAAGAATCGTGACCGTTTCCAGCGCATTGGGATCTCTGACAATCAATGCGAATCCGGAAAACCCCTACCGTTCAGCCTTCGATGCTGCTTATGGCGCATCGAAAACGGCGCTCAATGGAATCTTCCTGTCTTTGGCGATAGACTTGGAAGACACCAATGTAAAAGTTCATCTGGTAAGTCCTGGTTTCACAGCAACTGCCCTTAATAATTTTCAGGGAACCGATACGGTAGAAGAAGGCTCTAAGGAACCCATTAGAGTGGCTCTTGCAGAAAATCTTCCCAATGGAAGTTTTACCGGACCGGCTAATTTCAGCGGACCGGATAACATTCTACCCTGGTAAGATTTGACCAACTTAAAAAACCTATGATGATCTTTTTGTCATAGGTTTTTTTCTAAATTTATAATATGAAAAGAAAAGACGATAAACTTGTACGGTTTATTTCCATTTCGGAAAGTCATCAGGCTTTTGGACTGCCCGCACCGCAACATCCGCTGATCAGTCTGGTTCATTTTAATGAAACCAATCCTTTCAATACGGAGATGGCGCCGATTTATGATGTCCTGAGTTTCTATAAAATAACTTTTATCACAAAGAACAGTGGAAAGCTGAAATATGGTCAGGATTACTATGACTTCAATGAAGGCAGTGTGCTTTTCTTTGCGCCCAACCAATTGGTAGGAACTACAGAATATAACAGCGAAACTTATTGTTACCTGTTGCTCATCCATCCCGATTTTCTATTGGGCCATCCTCTGGCGAAAAAGATCAGGCAGTATGGTTACTTCTCCTACTCGTCCAATGAAGCCTTGCATTTGTCTGATAAAGAAAAAGCAATTATCCTTTCCGTTTACCAGATCATGGAACAGGAGCTGAATAATGGTGTTGATGAATTCAGTCAAGAGGTGATTATTGCCCAGATCGAATTGATGCTAAGCTATGTGAATCGGTTTTACAAGCGTCAATTCATTACCCGAAAAGTTGTCAATAGTGACATTCTTGAGAAAACAGAAAGCATTCTGGATGATTATCTAAATCAGAAAACGCTGCATTTGGGTGTTCCCACTGTACAATATCTGTCTGACCAATTGCATATTTCGCCAGGTTATCTCAGTGATTTGCTGCGCTCACTTATTGGTAAAAACACAAAACAATACATCCACGAAAAGCTCATTGAAAAGGCAAAAGAAAGATTAACGAATACGGAACTGACTGTCAGCGAAATCGCTTATGAATTGGGTTTTGAACATCCGCAATCTTTCAGCAAACTTTTCAAAATAAAGACCGATATGTCTCCTTTAGAGTTTAAAAATTCCTTTCAATAACAAGGTTTAAAAAGAATATTGATGGAAGGCTGAAATTTTTTTGTGAAAGGTCTGAAATCTTCGATTCAGTGTACCCAAATTTTTTTTTCCGCAGTGACAGCAGAATGTATTTGCGAAAGAAAATCAGGTAACCTTAGAAATAATGTTGACCATCATAATTTATATTACTTAATGAAATTTAAAAATATTTTTTGAGTTAATGATACTGTCCTACATTTGTATTAGTAGAAAGCAAAACCTCTTTTAAAAAAATAGCAAGAACGGTTTTACTCACGACAGACTTCAGTTGAATACACTACATTACTTAATTTAATTTTTAATTAATTAATGTTTTACGATAATTAATTATATATTTGCATTAACAAATTAATTGATTATCCTATGAATCAGAGTAAGAACATTTCAAAGATCCTATATTATCTGTGCATTTTATTATCAGCAGGCTATCTCCTCACATTCATTTATTCGGTCTTTTGCCTTTTAACAGGTTTTGCCGTTACAGCTTATAAGGAAAACCTGTATCTGCACATCAATTATCCATTTACAGAGCAGCCATTTCTGAACATCGAAAACAATTATCCCTATATCATCCTGTCTTTTTTACTGGTTTTAGTAACATACGGCATCTTTTTCTGGTTGTCATCAAAAGTGTTTAGAGTTTTCTTTCAGACAAAATTATTTACAGAAGAAAATATCTTAAACCTAAAAAGATTTTATAGCTATAATATTTTCTTACCACTCCCTATCGTCATTATGGCAAGTTTTTTCGTGGAAGTAGAAACAATTATATGGGGACTCGTCTTTATCCACTTTATGTTAGGAATTTTCTGTTTTTTCCTTGCCAATATTTTTAAACAGGGACTACATTTGCAAAACGAACAAGATCTATTTATATAAAAATGCCAATTATCATCAACTTAGACGTTATGCTTGCCAAACGAAAAATGCAGAGTAAAGAATTGGCAGAGAAACTGGGAATCAGCACTGTCAACCTCTCTGTTCTTAAAACGGGAAAAGCAAAAGGTGTACGTTTCGATACGCTGGAAGCCATCTGTAAAGCTTTGGAATGTCAGCCAGGAGACATCCTGGAGTATAAAGAGGAATAAATCAAATATTCAAAAAGCTTTGGTGGCTTTTGGTCGCAAAGCTTTACCGTAAACATTTTTCACATATAATTTCGAAAGCAATGGAAACGTTGCCAGGATTTCTATACCCTAAAATCAATCCTATGAATATCTTACAAGTCAACAATCTAAACCTCACTTACAAAAATGGTTTTCAAGCTATTAAAAACATTTCTTTGGAAATAGAAAACGGTATGTTCGGTTTACTGGGGCCCAATGGTGCCGGAAAATCATCTTTAATGAAAACCATTGTAGGCCTGCAGAAACCGAGCTCAGGAACTATCCTATTCAACGGATTCGATGTTTCTGAAAATCCCGATTATATCAAACAAAATCTTGGATTTCTTCCTCAGGATTTTGGAGTTTATCCCAAAGTATCAGCGTATGATTTGTTACAACATATCGCCATATTGAAAGGAATTACAAACAGTTCCGAAAGAAAAAACCAGATTTTAAACCTGCTGGAAAAAGTCAATCTTTCTGATTTTAAAAATAAGGAAGTCCATACCTTTTCCGGAGGAATGAGGCAGCGTTTTGGTGTTGCACAGGCTTTACTGGGAAATCCCAAAGTCATTATCGTGGATGAACCGACCGCCGGTTTGGATCCTGAAGAACGAAACCGTTTTAATTCTTTGCTCAACGAGATTAGTAATGATGTGATTGTCATTCTTTCTACTCACTTGGTTGAAGATGTCCGAAATCTCTGTTCAGAAGTTGCCATTATCAATCAGGGAAAGCTTCTCAGACAGGGAAATCCAAACAAACTGATTGCTGAACTGGAAAACAAGATCTGGTCAAAACCTATCGATAAAAGTCAGTTGGAAGATTACCAATCCAATTACAGAATAATCAGTCAGCAATTGATTGAAAGAGAATTACATATCACTGCATTTTCGGAACAACAGCTTCAAGATTTTTCTTCAGTACATCCTTCATTGGAGCACGTTTATTTTAATACGCTCACTCAAAAACCATAGTTATGAATGTCTTATTTTTATTTGAGGTCAAACGTCTTGTAAAACGTTGGCCTGCATATCTTATTGCCGTAATTTTAGTATTGATTGGCATTTTTTGTGGCAATCAGTTCAATCTTACGGTTGGAGAAGGAATTTATCTCAATTCACCTTATACCATTGGCTTTATGACCGGATTATTGAGTTTGGTCATTATCTTTTTTGCGATCATTTTTGCCACCCAGATTCTTTTTAAAGATTGGGATTCGAAATTTGACATTCTTATTTTTTCTTATCCATTTTCAAAACGAACTTACCTCCAAGGGAAATTTCTTACATTTTTTCTGCTGACTTTTTTAAGTTTTACATTTTTGATGATCGGATTTGTGATAGGACAAAATTTGCGGACAGGAAGTGAAATCCAACCCTATTTTAATTTTTGGCATTACTTCTACCCTGTTTTAATTTTCGGCGGAATCAATTGTTTTATAGTGTGCAGTTTTTTGTTTTTCATCTCGTTTAGTACAAAGAAAAAGCTTCTGGTCGTTGTCGGCGGGCTGTTTCTTTACGTTTTGTATATGATTATTCTGGTGTTTTCCAATTCACCTTTTATGGCAGGAAGCTTACCGCAATCATTAGAAACACAGCAATTATCGGCATTGATTGATCCTTTTGGAATATCATCCTACTTTTTTGAAGCAAGGACCTTATCCGCTCAGCAAAAGAATGAATTGATTGTTCCGTTTTCGGGATATTTATTGATCAACAGAATCGTTTTTCTGACTATTTCAATCCTTCTTTTATTATTGACTTATAGGTTATTTTCCTTCACAGCATTTTCTCAAAACAAAAGTAAAAACAGAAACAAAAACCAGATAACAAATGTTTCTTTCACTCATAATTTGGAACAATTTACAACCACAAAATCAGTATTTGGAATTTCGGCCGGGATAAAATCTGTCTTGTCATTTGCGAAAATCGACCTCATTTACCTTTTTAAAAGCATCACTATTGTCGCCGTTTCTATATTGCTTTTATTTTTTGTCGGAATGGAAATGTACGCCGAGATCGAAAAAGGAATTCGTCTTCCTCAGAAATATGCAAGTTCAGGATTAATGTCTACCACTATTTCGGAAAATTTTCATTTTTTTGGAATGCTGATTGTCATTTATTTCATCAACGATTTGTACTGGAGGAGCCATTCATCTGGATTTTCACTGATTGAAAAAAGCACCTATTTTTCTAAAAGAAAGCTGAGCGGACATTTTATTTCCATCAATATTTTATTATTCTTTCTTACAGCGATTCTAATTTTGGAAGGATTAGCATTTCAGCTTGTTTACGGCTATTTTCACATTGATTGGAATGCTTATTGGGGAACATTGCTTTTCAATACTTTTCCATTGATTCTTTTCTCCGCTTTTATGTTATTGATTAATGACAATATTAAAAATCGGTTTGTTGCTCTGGGAGTTTCTGTTCTTGCGGGTTTTACTTTTGCCGGACAGGTTTCAAAAAAGATCGTTTCCTATCCATTATTAAGAATTTTTTCAGATTATAAAGGAGCTTACAGCGATTTTAACGGATATGGAATTTATGCTTCGACTTTTGCTGAAAGACTATTATTCGGGTTAGGACTGATTACTATTTTATGGCTGATTAATCAATGGATCAAAACAAAAAAATGGAATTTCAGACAAATCATTTTCACAATAACTGTTTTATCACTTGGAACTTTTACAGGAAGTCTTTTTATGAAAGGCTATATTCCTCAAAATGAAGATGAAATATTAGTACGGTCAGCCCAATATGAGAAGAATTTCAAACACTATGAAAATCTTGCACAGCCAACAATCACAGATATAAACACAGAGATTGAACTTTATCCGTCTGAAAGTTCCTACAAGATCAACGGGACTTATCAATTGGTCAATCAAACCGACAAACCAATTCATAAGATTTTAATTAATTTCCATCCTGATTTAAAAATAGAATCTGCGGTTTTCAACACAAATTATGAATCAAAAAAAATCAATCAGGAAATCACCGAAATATATTTAAAACAGCCCTTACAGCCTGGAGATACAGCCGGTCTTGATTTTAAAATTTCATATCACTGGTCTGCAGTTAATGGGCACGATTCATTCAATTCCATCATAGAGAACGGGTCTTTTATAAGGATCAGCCGATATTATCCCACTATCGGATATCAAGCAAATAACGAAATTGAAGATGAAGGAAAACGGGCTGAATTTAAATTGGGAAAACAATCAGAATTAAAAAAATTAGAAGCTCCTGAAGTGTTCAAAAAGGATTTCATCAATCTGGACATGACAGTTTCCACAGAAAAAGATCAGACTGCTATAGGAACTGGAGATTTAATTCATCATTATGTTAGAAATAACAGAAACTACTTCAGATATAAAGCTGAAAATATTCCGTTTCGTTTTGCTGTTTCTTCCGCAAAATATCAGACAAAAACCACAGTTTATAAAGGCATAGCAATCAATATTTTTTACAATCAAAAACATTCGGAAAATGTGAATCATCTGCTTGAAAATGCGAAACTTACTTTAGATTACTGTACCCAAAATTTTGGTAAGTATCCCTCCAAAACCGTCAACTTTGCAGAAGTTTCTTCCTTCACGAAAGGTTTTGCAGCAACCGCTTATCCTTCATCGATTTTTATGACAGAAGATATGCTGTTTCACGCCAATATTAATTCGGATCAAAATCAGGATGTCATCAATGAACTAGCAGGACACGAACTTTCTCATCTGTGGTGGGGAAACAACCAGATCGATCCCGATGACAGAGAAGGTGCCGTGATGTTGACTGAAACCTTGGCCATGTACACCGAAATGATGTTATACAAAAAAATGCACGGAAAAGAAAAAACGATGGAGAAAATAAAGATGCACCAACAGATCTACGAAAATGAAAAAGGCTTATCAGAAAATCAGCCTCTATATAAAGTTACCGGAGAAAACACCCATATTTCTTATTCAAAAGGTGCGGTAATTATGGTAAAGCTTAGTGACCTGATTGGTGAAGATAAAGTAAACGCGGCCCTTAAAGCTTTTCTTTTACACAATGAATATCCGAAAAAACCAACCTCTTTGGATTTACTAAAAGAGTTTTATAAAGTAAGTCCTAATGAAGAGGTAAAGAAAAAAGTCGACATTTTATTCAGATCAAATTAACTTTTACACAATCCAAACGTTTTAATAATTCAAATTGCACTTATTTACATTGCTACAAATCATTGAAGTAAATAAAAGCCCCGACAAACGTCAGGGCTTTTGTTTACTTCAAAATTTAGAAGGTTAAAATAATTTCCGGCGATTAGCTCACTAATTTATTCTGACGGAAAATTCATTGATCGGTAATCGGGCTTTTGGCACGGAAGCCAGAAAATCATTAGCTTCATCCCGATACCCCAATGACATGATGACAGAGGCATGAAGACCTTTTTCCGACAAGCCTAACATTTCATCAAACAATTTCGGATCAAAGCCTTCCATTGGCGTTGCATCCACTTTAAGTTCTGCCGCCGCAATCAAAGCAGTTCCCAAACCAATGTAAGCTTGTTTATCGGACCAGATCGCATTTTGTCCGGGTGTCTGTACAGAGAAATAATCGATCAGAGTATCCTTCAAGACGTTCAAAGCTCCGTTTTCCAAATTTCGCTGCTGTTCCATCATCTCAACATAATCTCTGATGTAATCAGTGGTGATTTCATTAAATCCGGCAAAGACCAGTAAATGAGAAGAAGCATGAATTTGTGTATTGAATGACCCTTCTCCCAACCTTTGCCTTACTTCAGGGTTGGTAATGACAAACAGGCGGTAAGGCTGTATTCCGCAGGAAGAGGCGGTAAGATTGATAGCGTCAACAATTTGATCGACCTTATCTTCACTGACTTGCTCATTTGAGTATTTCTTGACAGCATAACGCCATTTCAAGTTTTTGATTAATTCCATTTTGTTATTTATAAATTGAATGGGCAAAGTTATATTTTCAATGTGTATCTTTGTAACTAAGTGACAAAAAGTTATAGTGACAAACGGGTAACCAAGTGAACGGTATGGAACAGGAATTTGATCTGGTAAAGGATTGCAGCCAAAAAATATTGGCCATCAGTGATACAATGGAAATTTTAAACGGAAAATGGAAAATGTCCATCATTGCGTGTCTGTGCTATAAGCCGATGCGCTATTCTGAATTGCTGAAAGAGGTGAAAGGTATTTCCGGAAAGATGCTCAGCCGTGAACTGAAGGATCTTGAGATCAATGAATTGATCAATCGTCATGTCCTGAACACGGCACCTGTTGCAGTAGAATACCAGATTACCGATTATGGAAAATCACTGGAACAACTTACGAACACAATAGCAGACTGGGGATTTATCCATAGACAGCGTATTATTTCCGGAATGAAGTTCAAAACTGAAAAGTAAATTGTAAAATGATTTGTAGACAAGCCGAACTATTAAAATAATCTTAGACCTATCTCTATTATAAATGGCCAACAATCATAAGTCAATTTATAGTGCACTTGCAGCCAATCTCTTAATAGCACTCACTAAATTTATCGCAGGAGCATTTACAACAGCTCCTCCATGATCTCTGAAGGAATGATCAATAGAACGAAGAAATTTCGAAAATTCAGATGTCTGATATTTGATCAAAAATTACTGTCAGAAAAACTATAAAGCTAAGTACAATAACATTTTAGTGAAAATGAAGACGGTCATTACCATTGCAAAATTATAATATTTGTGATATCATTGATAAACCGATACGAGAAGCTTTTACAATTTTCCGGCTTTCATGCGGCAGCTTTGTCAGACAAATTTTTAAATTCATGACATAATATATGATCACCACAGTTCACTTTTATCTGTCGTATATTATTGATACCTTTATCTGAGAGCTTTTTTAAAAATAATACCAAATATGGGGTTGATCGACACATACAGAAATTCAAAAATAAACAAACAGAATGACCATACTAAATTAGTTTTAGACAGGTCAAAGGAATATTTAAAGATCGCTGTATGTACGAAAAAAATCAATTCTGCCCGTGATGCGATCAATCGAACAAAGAACGCCAACACGATCAAGTCCAAATTAAAGGACATCGAAAAATCCAATAATGACCTGGCTATCATCAACAAGAAGATAGCAGATCTGGAAACTAAAATTGCCAAGAAAGAAAAAGAAATTTCAGACCTCCAGATCAAGATCGATAAAGAACAATCGTCTATCGATAAAAAGAGAATTATTGCTGAAACAAAAGTAAATAAAGAGCAGGAAAGAAATATAAAATCAATTGCCAACACATTAACCCTTCACAACCTACTGCATATGGAAACTCAACATAATCTGCAGGAACTAAAAAACATCCCGCAAAAAATCACAGTCCTATTTCTGGCGTCAAATCCTATAGATCAGATCCAGCTTAAACTGGATGAAGAGGCAAGATCTATATTCGGTATGATTCAAAAATCGAAGCATCGAAACTCTGTAAAGTTTGAGTCTTGCTGGGCTTTACAGACCATAGACCTTCTGCATGCGATCAACGAATTTAGTCCCACCATTGTTCATTTTAGCGGACACGGTTCAGATAATGACGAAATAGTGTTCCAGACCAACAACGGAACAACCAGACTGGTTAGTAAAGAAGCTATCGTACAGGCAATGACAACTTCTTCTGATAGTATACGACTGGTATTTTTCAATACATGCTTTTCATACAATCAGGCTAAGGCTATATCAGAATCTGTCGAAGCCGCAATAGGTATGAATAATACGATAGGTGACGATGCAGCAAGAGTATTCTCATCTCAATTCTATTCCGCAATTGGTTTTGGGTTATCCGTAGGTCAGGCATTTCAGCAAGCTCGATCAGCATTGATGCTTAAAGGAATAAGGGAAGAAGATACTCCTGAGCTATTTATAAGAGAGGGGCTTGACAAGGATGAAATTATTCTGGTGCGTCCTCAATAGGTAGATCGTTCAATATATATTCTTCATTAGCAATAACTGCATTGAGATATAGTATTACAGGTAATTGTTAAAAAATATAGTTCGTAAAAATAGGATCCCACGAGATTGACAGTAATACAAGAAATTGATCGTCTGAAATTAAAAATTTCTGAATTGATCATCATTAGTTAACAAGGTTTAGTTAAAAATAAATATATTAAATATGATCAAAAAAATAATTTTCACAATTGGATCTATAATATTCGGCACCTCTTCTCTTCTCTCGCAAAATGTGAGAGTTAATATGTCAAAAGAAGATACAGTTATTAATGAACCGACCATTATTTACACTGATCCAAGCAATCATGACTATAAGATAATACCTGATGTGGAGCCAGTTTATCCCGGTGGTCAAAAAGCGATGAACATATTTGTTTCCAGGAATCTTCGATATCCCAAGGATGCGGTCAGTCAAAATGTCCAAGGTCTTCTGTTGGCAAGGCTTACCATAAAAAAGGACGGAACTGCAAAATTGAAAGAATTCATCAGAAAGCTGGGCTATGGTTGTGAAGAGGAAGTAGAAAGGATCATCAAGAAAATGCCAGAATGGACGCCTGCTTTATCAAAAAGCAAACCAGTAGACTCTGAATATATTATGAAAGTTAATTTTAAACTCTCAAATTAGTGAAGCTAAAATTTTAACAGAAAATTTGATGGATAATAAGGATAACTGAGAAGCAAGGACGTGGCAATAGTCGAAAGAAGTAATAAATTTTAAATGATGCTTAAAGAATTGTTGTCTTGCAACTTATTTATTAAAATAAATTACGGGAAACCCTAATTTTAGTCAATGGTCATTAGATACATTTGCATAAGCTAACAAAGGTAAATTTCAAATGTGAACAAACTATAAACTTTTATTCAGTAAAAAAATGAGTTGAATCAGCGGTGTGAAAGGAGAAGAAGATTATCTTACTCGCTGATTTACAATACTCTGCTCAATTTACATTTGACAGATATGAAAGATCGACATTTAACCTATAAAATACGTTATGATCATGAAAAAATTAATCTCATTACTTACAGCATTGTTGCTGTTTATATCTTTTCAATCTTTAAATGCACAGAAGCGGTATTCCGGCAGTAAACATTCTTCCAGCCATAGCGGTACTTATAAAAGTGGAAAAGGCAGTTTTCATAAAGGAGGAACTTACAAAAATTCCAGCACAGGGAACAAATACGGAAAACACAAATAAAAAATAATTTAATAGATTGCCCGTTAGCCCCCGACAATGTCAGGGCTTTTTCTTCAGCAGTCCTAGTAATTGATGCTATTCTATTTTTTTAAGATATTCCCATGACAGACGTGGCAGTTAGGTCACAGATCAATATTGAAAAAAGGATTGTCAAACAAATAATAGCCCATAATTCATCTTGATGATCAAAATCGAAATAGATCCAATACATCACTTTGTTGGACATCCGGCTAGCAGATGGATAAGACACATCTTGAAACCTTTTGTCACAAAGCTGTTATAACAAGCTACTCCAAAATTATTTCAACGAATGACTGGTTTTCCCGCCGTGATGGAAACCATGCGATATGTGTAACGGTAAAATAATCTCTATTCCTGCAAAGCTCATTATTTTGATTTTCCGAAAGAAGTCCGGACACAGACAGAGTTTCACCAATTCGCGGAAGAAAGGGAAGATTCCATTTGATTTTGACTGACGAACTATTGTGACATAAATACACTTTCATGATTTTTATTCGAAGTTACTACATTTACATTTTATTGATGAAATACCTAGGACTAAAGTGTAATCACATCAATTTCTGTTTTTGACTACAAACAGATAGGATATGGCTAAATCCTCGTTCGATTGTCGACATACCTTTGTTTCACATTAATAATTAAAAAACAGAAGTATGTCATCTCAAAACAAAATTGCAGTCGTTACAGGAGGAAGCCGTGGCCTAGGAAAAAATATGGCACTAAGTCTTGCTAAAAAAGGCTTGGATATCGTTTTTACGTACAACAGTCAAAAAGAAGCTGCCGAAGAAGTTGTAAAACAAATTGAAGAACTCGGACAAAAAGGAATTGCATTAAAGTTTGATGTTTCAGATTCTTCCAGTTTCGATGAATTTACAAAAACTTTAACATCAGAATTGCAGTCTCAATTAAATACAGACAGATTTGATTTTCTAGTCAACAACGCCGGATTTATCCATTATGCAGAATTTGAAGATCTTACTGAAGATCAGTTTACGGAAATGGAAAATGTACACCTTAAAGGGCCACTTTTCCTCACCCAAAAGCTGTTGCCTCAAATCAATCCTTTCGGAGGGATCGTCAATGTTTCTTCCGGTCTTACACGTTTCGCCACACCGGGTTTTGCGGCTTATGCAGCATTAAAGGGCGCAATGGAAGTGTTGACAAAATATCAGGCAAAAGAATTGGGAAAAAGAAATATCAGAGTAAATGTTGTAGCTCCTGGCGCAATTGAAACAGATATAATGGGAGGCGCAGTTCGTGATAATGCAGAGATGAATCAATATCTGGCATCGCAGACGGCTCTCGGAAGAGTGGGACTTCCTGAAGATATAGGGGGTGTAGTAGCATTTTTATGCAGCGATGCGGCAGGCTGGATCAATGCACAGCGTATAGAGATCTCTGGAGGTTCTAATCTTTAAATCTGAAGTAGGTAACAGAATAAGATCTATAGTAATTCAGATGAAAATAATTTAAACAACTGCATAATGGAAAATGAAATCAATGACTTAATGGTGAAAGCCTTAACTCAAAAAGAAATAGAGACCATAACAAAATTTTACGGCGCATTTAAGATGAAACAGCCGGAAATACTGGATGAGATCTGTATGCCTGACTGGAAAGATATTCCTCTGGCGCCTGGACAGGAAGATAGTCCTAAAGGTCTGCAGGAAATTATGAAGTATCTTTTCATAGTATGTCCAGATATTGAGATTGTCATCCACGATATTTTCGGGACGCATGAGCGTGCGGCGGTGAGAGCTTCTATGGAATTTACTCATGTTAACGAAATTATGGGAATCCCGCCAACGCATAAAAAAGTATCAATAGCCCTGCACGAATTCCATTATTTAAAAGATGGCAAGCTTACGCATACGTGGCATTTAGAAGATTGGTTTGGACTGCTAATGAAGAGCAGAGCATCTGCAAAGGACCACTAGAATTTCGAAGGAATTTATTCAATAATCTTTTAGAAGAATGAAGCTGAAATACGTGACCAAAAATTTAAATTTGTATTTATGGAAATAGTTAGGATAAGATCTATCACAGAGTATCATCGCTTCAGAGGCCTTCCCAAGCCCGAACATCCTTTACTTAGCCTGGTCGATTATGCTTTGGTCCAATTTCCAGAGGATGAAAAAGCGGTGAATATTGTGATGGATTTTTATTCTATTGCCTTAAAACGTGATATTGGAGCAAAGCTTCACTATGGGCAGCAGATGTATGATTTTGATGAAGGACTGATGTCTTTTATTGCACCCGGACAGGTTTTACGACTTGAGAAAGAACCTGATACATTGCATAACGGCTCTGGTTATCTTTTACAGATACACCCGGATTTTTTTTGGAACTCACCATTGGCAAAAAACATTAAAAGTTATACATTTTTTGATTATTCTATTAATGAGGCGCTGTTCCTTTCTGATAAAGAAGAAAATATCATTGTCGGCATTCTTGAGAGCATCAGGCAGGAATACCATACCAATATTGATAAATTCACTCAGGATCTGATCATCGCTCAGATCGAACTCCTGCTGAAATACTGCGATAGGTATTACAACCGGCAGTTTATTACCAGAAAGATCAGCAGCCATCAAATGCTGACGAAAGTTGAGAATTTTTTGAATTCACATTTCTCATTTGAAGAACAGCCGGAAGGTGGTCTTCTCACGGTAAAAAACGTTGCTGATGCCATGAATGTCTCATCCGATTATTTGAGCAGTATGCTGAAACAGATCACCGGTAAGAATGTTCAGGAACATATACACCAAAAAATAATCGAAAAAGCGAAAGAGAAATTATCTACCACTGATCTTTCAGTGAGTGAGATCGCATACGATCTGGGATTTGAACATCCTCAGTCTTTCAGCAAACTTTTTAAATCGAAAACCAACGTTTCGCCAATGGAGTTTCGGAAATCATTCAATTAAAAATGATTGCTTATGTGCAAATTGTCGCTGGAATGAAAGAGCTTATATTTTGTTGCCTTTGACTATTAGTGAAAATGTATATTGTTCTATATCACTCGATTTATGATCAGGTTGATGAGTACCGGGAATATCAGCTATTTTTATAATATAATCGTGATCATCAGAGTCTTCTCTTTTTTCAATATTGCAATCAGAATGTATCTTAGCTACTTCGTGACCTGAATCCCATAAGAATTCCGATATTGAATCAATAATATTCTGTTGATGCTTATTATGATCTTTTATTAAAAGAAATTTCATAGTATCTCTAATTATAATCCTTTTTTACCTTCAAGCCAGTATCCTTTAACATAGATTTTACCCTTATGATCATTTACTTTCAAAGCTTTTCTGAAGTTCCGGATCGAATTGACATTTCCTGTCAGTATTATATTGGCATCCGACCAATCAGGGTTACTTAGTAATGGCAATTGCTGTATACTTTCTACACTACTAAACACCTCTTTTTTTGAAAAAATTTTATAGTTAGATAAACCAATTATTTCAGGAATTATCCTGTTTTCTTCTTCCAGTTCTATATAAAAGATGAATTGATGATCATTCCTTTTAAGAAAGGGTAAAAAACTGAGCATCAAACTTAACGAGGTTTCATCCCCAAAGACAAGTTGCTTTTTTACAGTTGGGTCGTACTGTTTATCACTTCCCAATACGGCTAACTTTATTTTTTGATCATCAGGTTGAAGATCGCGTATATAATCTGCTCCGACTGAACTACCGTGCAGGTAAGCTACAAATTCAATGGCTTTCTTTGAATGGTCTGCATAAGAAACAGTATAGTGGCGTAAATCATATGGAGTTACCCGAAGTGAAATTGTGAATCCAGGATCAAAATTCAAAGTTGTGAAATCCCCTCTTAAACGTACTTTCTTTAAATAAGGGTTGAGATAAACAGAATTTTCTACTTTTACTGTTCGTAAAAATGATGGTGCTATTTTTTCAAGGGCATCGTTGAGCCATTTGGGTGCTGTTGGCATATCTTTAATTTAGTGATACAAAGAAAACAAGAAATACAAAGCGATAAAATGGATTGGAATGTGTAAGTATAGAACTATTCGAAGCTTTTTTTTCTGAACGTTAAAGCAGTCATTCCCGTTAATTTATTAAACAGGCGCGAGAAATACGAATGATCTTCATATCCCAGATCGTGTGCAATTTCTTTAACGGACTTTGAAGAATGAAACAAAAGACGTTTTGCTTCCAACATTATTCTTTCTTGAATATGATAGGAAACTGTATTACCGGTAACCTTTTTAGCGCATTCATTTAAATAGGCTGTAGAAATATATAACCTTTCAGCGTAGTACCTGGGATTTTTTTCTGCAGCAAATTTCTCGTCCAATAAAAATTTAAAGTTACTCATAATAACTTCAGAACGGGTCTGTGGATCTGTCGGAACAGAATTTTTTAAAAACTCAGAGATAATCAATCCTATCAGAGCGTTGCAACTGTTTTTCAATATAGAATGGTATAATTTTCTTTCAAAATCCTTCATTTTTATACAAACTGCTATTGCATCTGATAAAACATCAAAGAGCTTAGTTTCCAACAATAGAGGATCTGCAGGAGCCATTTTTTTCAACAAATCAAGGTATTCAGCGTTGAGGTTTTCGTCGCTTATAAGAATTACAGTAAAATACCCGTCCTGAAAAGAAATGCCCCGATGTACCTGATATGGCTGAATGTAGATGACAGAAGGTGATATAATTGTATACTGTTTGAAATCTACTTCAAATATTCCGCTTCCTTGTTCCAAAATAAAGAATAAATGGTAGTTATCCCTGTGAGCTTTTCTTATTCTTTCTAATTGGAGATCTTCAACAGACGATTTTTCAATAATAATGCCTTTGCTTTCAACATCGGGAAAAGTATTTAATGGAATGAATTTTGGCTTAAATGACATACTTAACTATTAAAAATACAAGTTACGACAGTTTATGCAGAATTAAGAAGTAGTTCGTGACATTTAGCAATTCTCTACTGACGACAGAATATTTTACTGAAGGAATATCGATAAAAGATCTATTAAAATGATAATAGCGGTTTAGCATTTAGAGCTTGCACCAGACAATACAACGCTAACAAACCGTACATTGAGCCAAGCAAAATAACCACCTTAACATCCTTGAATATATAAAATGCAAGTAATGGCAATATCTGCAAGGCGTGCATCCCTACGAAATGTGCAATGCGCAGATCGCCATATTTAAGACTCCAATTAAGAAAAGGTATTGCTCCGCCGTCTTGACCGCCAACTCTGGGCGAACCATTTGCACCAATAACGGCACCTTCCAAAGCAAATATCACAAATAAAAAGATGCCTAAGCGAATGGCCCAAAGATAATAATCGGGAAGTTCGGGAAAATTCTCAGTACAGAACAAGATGCCGATATAGCCTGTATATACAGTTGCTGTTATTGCTGCAATTGCCATTGCGACAGTCAATGACGTATATAAAGCTGAACTGACGTTATAATGGGACAACTGACCTCGCGAGGCCTGAAGTGTGACGTAAAAGACTTCGAATCCCAGAAAGATGATCAATGACCAGTTATATAAATTGATATATTTATAAGAAGTAAGATAACCCGTGTACCAACCCATCGTTAAGCTAAATATACCCATTGACAGAGCAAATTTAAATGGTTTGTACAAGATATTCACGCCGTTGATCTGTACATCGCTGAATTTTGATCTTATCAATATCAAAGCTGCACTTGACAGACATAGCAGTCCAAAATAAAATAAGCACTCATTTCTTGTTTTGAGTGATGCTAAAAAGTCGATCATAAGATGATTAGAAATTTGAATTAATTGAAGGACGTCCTGAACTCGCCCGGAGAAAGATTGGTCTTGCTCTTAAACAATTTGCTGAAAGATTGCGGATACTCGAATCCCAGTTCAAATGCAATTTCTCCAATGGTAAGCGTAGTTGTCGAAAGTTTTTCTTTTGCCTTTTCAATGATCTTTTCGTGAATGTGCTGTTGGGTGTTCTGACCGGTAAGGGTTTTCAAAACTCCACTCAGATAGTTAGGCGAACAATTAAGTAGTCCGGCAACATACTGTACGGTTGGCAAGCCTTTGTTGATGATATCGTCATCAGCAAAATA
>Ga0308163_10000590_pt1 | contig 59361 bp, 51 predicted proteins | sample PhyTR1_FD_201037 | JGI IMG/M metagenome (GOLD analysis project Ga0308163, IMG submission 201037) | Phyllosphere microbial communities from UC Gill Tract Community Farm, Albany, California, United States - DLSLT.R1 | ecosystem: Host-associated > Plants > Phyllosphere > Unclassified | place: USA...
AAACTGAAAGCGGTCTTCATAATCCTTAAAGTTCCTCGAATCTACTGTTTTGCGCTGTACACCTGCAATCTGGTCCATCACTATACTCATGCCGCTATTGGCATTTGTGGCCCTTACATAAGCACCCTTTCCCGCTATGGCAACTTCCTTGCCCATCTCTTCATTCAGCTTGCTGAGTACCTGCTTACCAAGGCTGTCTGTATGAAAACCTATTTCTTTGCCGTTCTCATAAATTGGTATCGGCGCACCCTCCAGAGAACCAATTCCGATAACATTGATCATTACATCCTTATCGGCTGCACTTTTCGCTGCGGCCACTGCATCGTCCTCATGGTTTTCGCCATCCGTGATCACAATCATCGCTTTACCGGTACCGTTTTTGAAGTCAAATGAGCGCATGCCCAGATCGATAGCGGCACCTATAGCCGTCCCCTGTGTGGGAACCATGTCCGTAGTAATGGTATTTAAAAACAACTTGGCCGCCGAATAATCGGTGGTGATTGGCAACTGCACATAAGCTTCACCTGCAAAAACGATAATTCCTATACGGTCATTGTGCAGGTTGTCGATTAACTGGGCAATTGAGCGCTTCGCGTTTTCGAGCCTGTTGGGTGCAATATCCTGAGATAACATACTGTTGGATACATCCAGCAGGATCATCAGGTCTGCACTCTTCTGTTTCACCTCCTCCAGCCTGGAACCCATTCGCGGATCGGCAATACCAACCACCAGCAGCGCATAAGCAGTAACAAAGAGGATAAACTTAAGCCAGGGTCTTGAAAAAGATACCTCGGGGATGATCAGATCAACTACCTTCCTGTCCCCCAGCCGCGCTACAGCCTTCTTTTTCCAGCGGCTGACCGCAAAAAACAGTGCAATCAGCAAAGGAATAACTCCAAGGCCCCACAAAAATTCTATATGTGCAAATTTAAGCATCTGATTATGTTAATGCCCCCTTCAGCAAAGTGTTTTTAAGTATAAACTCTGATAATAAAAGTACCACTGCGATTACCGCAAACGGCAGAAATACCTCAGTTTTTTTATGGTACTGTGTAACGTCGATCCTGGCTTTTTCCAGCTTATCGATCTGTTCGTAAATGCTTTTCAGTTTTTCATTGTCGGTAGCCCTGAAATATTTGCCACCGGTAGTTCTGGCAATTTTAGTAAGCGTTCCTTCATCCACATCTACCGGCATATTCTGGTAACGCACACCCATAGGCGTCTGCACCGGGTATGGTGCATAACCGCGGGTGCCAATCCCTACTGTATAAACCCGTACATTAAACTGCTTTGCAATTTCTGCTGCAGTAACAGGTGGAATAGAGCCTGCATTGTTAGAGCCATCTGTTAGCAGAATAACCACTTTGCTTTTGGCTTCACTGTCTTTTAATCTGTTCACCGCGGTGGCCAGCCCCATCCCTATAGCCGTACCATCATCCACCATACCATTTTTAACCGCAGAAAACACATTGATCAGTACATCATGATCAATCGTCAGCGGGCATTGGGTAAAAGCTTCGCCGCTAAAAACAACCAGGCCAATCCTGTCATCAGGGCGGTCCTTGATAAAATCTATTGCTATGTTTTTTCCGGCTTCGAGCCTGTTTGGTTTAAAATCCTCTGCAAGCATACTTCCGGAGATATCGGAAGCGATCACAATATCAATTCCCTGTGTGGTTGAGTTTTGCCAGCTCAGTGCGGATTGCGGTCTTGCCAGCGCAACGATCAGTGCCAGCAAAGCGAGCGACCGCAGGATGATGCCCAGATGGCGCAAGCGGGGAATAATACTTTTACCCGGAAGGGAGAAGCCTTTCAGCGCAGATACACTCAGACTTCCCTGCAGTTTCTGTTCCCTCCAGATATAGTAAGCTACAGTTACCGGAATGAGCAGCAGCAACCAGAAAAAACCCGGATTTGCAAATTCTATTCCCTTAAACACCCTCACCTCCTGTTTTTCGGTCGTTATTTAACTCAGCAGCTGCGGTGTTAATGTCGCTCAGCTTATCTTTTTCAGGAAGTTCCGTTGCAGCAGTAACCAGTTTTCGGGTACCTGCTACAAACAACATTGCATCTTCAATACTTCGCTCATTTTCAATTGCCAATGGCTTTTCCTTCGCAAATTTCACCAGGTCGGCCAGCGTCAAAAGCTGATGTAGTGTATTTCTGCTTTCTGCATTAATATCCGCGTATTTTAAACCTGCCAGAATTTCCTCAGTAGTTTTTTCATGAGTTTTGATTGCATACCTCTTCTCAAGATATTCGCGCAGCACATCAGTCAGTTCACTATAATATTCTTTAACCAGCTGCTGCTGCCATAATTTTTTGTCCTTCAGTGCTGTCAGCTGGTTTAAAGCAATCTCATGGGCCGGCAAAGCAGGTACAATTACTTCTATTACAGGCTGAGTTTTTTTGCGTTTAAGCCAGTAATACACCGCAGCTGCGATCAGTAGTAAACCTAATAACGGGAACAGCAGCAGCTGCCAGTTGTCCCTGAGCCAGTCTGTAAAGGTATAAGATACCGCCAGGGGTTGTTTGATATCAAAAATTGCTTTGGTTGTATCCACTTTTACCGACTGCACAACCAGCTTCAGTTCATCTGTCCTGATTGCTCCAGCCCTGCCGGTAAATTCAAATGAGGGGATCGTATAGCTGCCTGCATCAAAGCCCGTAACGACAAAACTTTTTGTTACTGTGATCTTTTCAGGATCGTTCTGGTCACGGATCGTATCCTGTGCGCTTGTGCTTACAACCTGTAATTTACCAGCCAGTGTATCCGCGAGTGCGGGGAAATTAAACTGCTCCTTTGCCTGCTGATAAACAGTCAGGTGCAACCTGGTCTGATCACCTATCCGGATGGCCGACTGGTCGAGCTTGGCAATTGCCCTGGTATCCTGCGCAGCAGCCTTCATAAAAAAGCAAGAGATGCACACTCCTAAAACCAGGATATATTTAATGAAATTCTTGGTCATATCCTCTGTTAACGTTTGCGTTCCCGCTTTTTAAATAAGGTTCTCAATGGCGTAATATAAGACTCATGTGTGCCGATTGAAGTAAAATCTACCCCCGATTTACTAAAAACATCCTTCAGCAGGGCATTTCTTTTCAGCGCATCCGCCTTAAAAGCCGCTCTCACATTTTTATCACCCGTATTTACCCAGGATAAAAGTCCGGATTCTTCATCCTTCACCGGGATCAGCCCGAGGTCAGGAAATTCCTCTTCGGATTTATCATAAAGCCGCAGGGCAATCACATCGTGTTTTTTATTGGCCAGTTTCAGCTGTTGCTCAAAAGCCGGGCTCATAAAATCTGAAAGGATGAAGGCTGTACATTTTTTCTTGATGGCGCTGGTAAAATAGCGCAGCGCTTCAGCTACATCGGTACCTTTACTCTCCGGTTTAAAATCAATCAGTTCCCTGATGATCATCAGGATATGGCTGCGTCCCTTTTTCGGCGGGATAAATTTTTCAATCCTGTCACTAAAGAAGATCACGCCAACCTTATCATTGTTCTGTATAGCGGAGAAAGCAAGTACAGCACATAATTCTGTAGCAAGATCCTGTTTCTGCTGGTTTTGTGTACCAAAGTTTTCGGAACCGCTCACGTCCATCAGCAGCATCACAGTGAGCTCCCGTTCTTCATCAAACACCTTCACGTAGGGATGATTAAAACGTGCTGTTACGTTCCAGTCGATCGTTCTGATTTCATCGCCCGGCTGGTACTCCCGCACCTCGTTAAAAGCCATACCCCTCCCCTTAAAAGCAGAGTGGTACTCACCCGAAAACAGGTGATTGCTCAGCCCGCGGGTTTTAATCTCGATCTTCCGTACTTTCTTTAACAGCTCTTTGGTGTCTCTTGCCATTTTTGTTTACAGTAATGCCGGGTTAAGGTACTTCTACTGCATTTAAGATCCCAGTAATGATATCTTCGGTAGTCATATTTTCAGCCTCAGCCTCGTATGTTAAACCTATACGGTGCCTCAGAACATCATGGCAGATTGCCCGAACATCCTCAGGAATCACATAACCCCTACGTTTGATAAAAGCATAGGCTTTTGAAGCAAGGGCCAGGTTGATACTTGCCCTTGGCGAAGCACCGAAACTGATCAGGTTTTTATAGTTGACGAGTTTATACTGATCCGGGAAACGCGTTGCAAAAACTATATCAATGATATACTGCTCGATCTTTTCATCCATATAAACCTCTTTCACTACTTTACGTGCCCTGATAATATCATCAGGATGTACAATAGCATTTGGTTTTAACATGCCGCCGGGGGCGATATTTGCCCTCACGATTCTCTTTTCATCCTCTTTTGTAGGATACCCTATCACCACCTTGAGCATAAAACGATCCACCTGGGCTTCGGGCAGCGGATAAGTTCCTTCCTGTTCGATAGGATTCTGGGTAGCCAGCACCAGGAATGGTGTAGGCAATGGAAAAGTCTCCTCGCCGATAGTCACCTGTCTCTCCTGCATGGCTTCAAGCAAAGCGCTCTGTACCTTTGCAGGGGCACGGTTGATCTCATCGGCAAGAATAAAGTTCGAAAATAAGGGGCCCTTTCTGACAACGAACTCCTCCTTTTTCTGGTTGTAGATCATCGTTCCGATCACATCCGCAGGCAGCAAGTCCGGCGTAAACTGGATCCGGCTGAAATCGGCCTGGATAGCTTTGGACAATGTATTGATCGCCAGCGTTTTTGCCAGTCCGGGAACCCCTTCAAGCAAAATATGGCCGTCGGCCAGTAAACCGATCAGCAAACGTTCAACCATATATTTCTGTCCAACGATCACCTTGTCCATCTCCATTTTCAAAAGATCAACAAAGGCACTTTCACGCTGAATCATTTCATTGACAGCCCTTATATCCGTTGAGTACGATGAATTAGCAGCCATAGCATCAGCCGGCTGATGCTCCGTATTACTCTTTAATTCTTCCATTAATCCTTTAATTTTTTAGCTAGGCAAACTTAAACAGTATATCCATTTTTCACCAGAAAAATATTAGATATAATTGTTAAAAAGTGTTAAAATTTGTCTCATCCTCCCCTCCTGATTGGCACTTCTGCACCGCAGCAATCTGTTACCGGCGTAATATATTTATCAAACCTAAAAAATCTTGTATGAGTTCAACAAACAAAAACACCAAAATCCTTTACTGGGTCAGCACGGGTATTGTAGCTGCATTTATTTTACCGGGGGTCTTTTACATTGGCAGTAAAATGGCGCTGGAGGGCACTGCACACCTGGGCCTCCCCCTATGGTTCCACTATGAACTGAGCATCGGCAAGCCGATCGGGGCCATCATCCTCATCCTGCCAATCTTTTCAAAGATGATAAAAGAATGGGCCTACGTAGCCCTGGGTATCGATTTTATCTCTGCTACCATTGCACATCTCGCAGTTGACGGTTTAACATCAATGTGGTATTTTCCGCTGGTTTTCTTTGGAATCCTGATTGTTTCATATGTTACCTACCATAAATTACAGGATCAAACAGCTGTCTGATAAATTTTTGCATTTCCGGGGAGTAAATTCTTATATTTAAAACAAAAACCAAATATTTATTAAGTATGACAGAATCTACTCCTACAATTGTGGCCGTTGTAACCGAGACCGCCAATCCAGCTCCACTAGGCCTTTGTGCATTTGGCATGACCACCGTTCTGCTGAACATCCACAATGCCGGTTTTTTTGAGATGAACTCGATGATCCTGGCCATGGGCATCTTTTACGGCGGATTAGCACAGGTGATCGCAGGGATTATCGAAGCAAAAAAGAACAATACATTTGGCCTCACTGCTTTTACCTCATACGGATTCTTCTGGCTCTCGCTCGTAGGCCTGCTCGTAATGCCTAAACTTGGCTGGGCTGCTCCAACGACTGCCGGAGCCATGGCTGCGTATCTGAGCATCTGGGGCGTTTTCACATTCCTGCTGTTCTTCGGTACACTCAGATTAAACCGCGCACTGCAGTTTGTTTTTGGCTCCCTGACCATCCTGTTCTTTTTATTGGTTGCAGGGAAAGTTACAGGCAATCCTGCGATTGAACATTTAGCCGGATATGAAGGAATAATGTGTGGAGCATCAGCAATTTATACAGGCATCGCCAATGTGCTGAATGAAGTGTATGGAAGGGTTGTTTTACCTATCGGCCCGGTTAAAAGTGCTTAGCAGAAAACTGCCCGGGCTGCCTTAAAAAAGAGAACGATGACACCGGACAAGTCAAAACCTAAAAACATTGATGAATATATTGCTGCTTTCCCAAAGGCAACTCAGGAACTGCTTGAGCTCATGAGGAAAACCATTGGGGAAGCAGCTCCGGAAGCCGAAGAAACAATCAGCTATCAGATCCCTACATTTAAACTGAAAGGTAACCTGGTACATTTCGCAGGTTATGAGCGCCACATCGGTTTTTATCCGGGCTCCGGCAGCACCATTGCTTTTAGGGAAGAGCTGTCCGGGTATAAAAGCGGAAAAGGCTCTGTGCAGTTTCCTATCGGCAAACCGATACCGCTCGAACTGGTGACGAAAATTGTGAAGTTCCGGATACAGGAGAACCTGGATAAAGCTGCTCAGCGCGCTTCAAAATAATGGCAGAACTTATTAGGCGTCCCACCATTTCAATGGAAATTCCAGCTTATCAACGGAACCTACAATCAGGTCTGGTTTGAACGCGTATTTACCCAAACGTTCTTTGCTTGCAATGCCCGAAAGCACCAGAACGGTTTTGTATCCCATTTGCACTCCACCCTGGATATCAGTCTCCATAGTATCGCCAATTACAGTTGTACCCGCTGTTTCCAGTCCCAGGAACTTCCTTGCGGAACGCATCATCACCGGGCTCGGCTTGCCGATAACAAAAGCTTTAACACCACTTGCCTCTTCAATCATCGCTGTAGTGGCAGCAATTCCAAGGTTGTTCCATCCTGGTTTTTTTGGGGATGGGTCCCTGTTGGTGGTAATGAATTTCGCACCTGCCAGGATCATGTCTACTGCTCGCTGCACCATCTCCAGTGTAAAGTTTCTGCCTTCGCCCAGTACCACAAATTCCGGATCGGTATCAACCAGGGTAATCCCGTTTTCATGTAAGCTGGTCAGCAAGCCGCCCTCGCCCAGAACATAAGCAGTTCCGCTATGTCCCTGATCACCCAGGAATTTCCCGGTCGCCATTGCGCTGGTATATACGTGTTCTTTGGTTACCTCAATGCCCAGCCGCTTCAGTTTCCTGGTTACTTCCAGGCTTGTACGCTGGCTATTATTGGTCATAAAAGCAAAAGGAATATCCTGCCTGATCAGATTAGCAATAAAAGTATCAGCACCCTGGATCAGTGTTTCGCCGTTATAGATTACACCGTCCATATCTATCAAAAGTCCCTGTTGCATAAAAAAAATTAATTGTATGATTTATGCACGAATATAACCGTTGTAGCGATCTTTTCATGAAGAAAGAAATTTATTGTTCCTGCGGTGCTTTTTCCTGCCCCACCAGATATAAAACCCGGTAACCGGCAAACTGGCACAAACCAGACTCCCAAAAAAATAGAGGATTTTAGTGGGCAGTCCGCCAATCTCTCCAACATGCAAACCATAGTTTGATCGCCTGATCCAGTTACTGAATTCCAGATCTTTTAGTTTTTGCGCAGATCCCGGCAGCTCCTTCAATGTATACTGATCGAGGTAAACATCTCTCCAGGTCCCCCTGTACATGTCCGTACACAGGTAGATAGGGTCAGACGCTTTCTCCGGGAACTTTATGATAATATTCTTCCGGTTATGCTCCGAAATCTGCTGAAAGCCTTTACGCCAGGCTTTATCTACCTGCAGCATCACATCCGACTGTGGATTGGCGCTGGTATCAGATACAGATTTAACCCGCGGCTGGCTCTCTCCACCGGCCAGCCAGAATACGCTGTTATTGATCCATGAAAAACTCATGATTAATCCCGTTAAGGCAAATAAAAGCGCCAGCAGCAGCATGTAAAAACCAAGCACGTTATGCAGATCATAATTGAGCCGTTTAAATTTCGCCTTCCATTTGATCTTAAAACTTTGCTGCTGCGCCTTCTTATTCCATTTCCCTGGCCACCACAAGATTAACCCGCTAATGCTCAGGAGAAAAAACACCAGTGTAGACCAGCCTACAACCTGATGTCCTATTTTATCGGGCAGCCACAGATACAAATGCCCGTCATCGATAAAGTCAAAGAAATCCTCCCTCAGGGCAACCGCCAGGATACCAGCAGTGTAAGGGTTCACATAAACTACGGAATCGGAATCATCCAGACTCACATGGGCAGAATATCCTTCTCCATGATACCATACGGAAGAAACTTTCTTCTCAGGGATAGCCCTCCCAACAGCACGGTAAATAACCGAAGGAGCAACCATCCCGCCCCCGGCAGGTTTTTCTGCACGAAACCAGGGCCTGCTCAGCTGCTTGATTTCCTGTTCAAATACAAGGATGCATCCGGTGATGCCCAATATCAAAACAACAATTCCGGAAGCAATTCCTAGCCATAAATGAAACCATGCGTTAATTTTGCCAAAAGACCATTTATTAATTTTTCTTACAGACATTTTTAAGGGGTTTCCTATTTTAACTTTTCTATCCTCAGGATGTAGTCAATTCCACCCGTAAATTCGGCACCCTTGGTCAGCTGGTCCGTAGCAGGATCATACTGCCAGATATAATCCCTGTCGGCAGCATTCACCATGATAAAAGCTTTGCCATCTTCAACGATCACGGCATTGACCATGCGTTCACCTTTGTCCGCCGGAAGGTCAAGTTTTTTAATCACCGTACCTGTTCTCACATCCACTACGGTAAAATAATGTTCTGCATCAATAGATTGTCCCGCAATACGCGATCTGACAATAGCCCTTCCATTTCCAATGTACCACATTGCAGGGGCTTTTTCATTGTTGATTGCGGCAGAGTAATTGAAGAAATATGTAGGATCAATTTCTGTGCTGCCATTTTTGATGCGGTACATTACCGAAGGCGAAGTATAATCGTAACTATATGTAGGGTCAGTAACAAAATAAAGGTCATTGTTCTCATCTACAAACGACATTGGTGCATACACATTTGGCCCTCCCGCGCCACTGCTTCTCACATCTTCTGTGGTTTTCTCCACTTTCATACCCGGATAATCGATCACCGAAACAAAGGTCTTCCTATATACAGGCATATTCGGATAAACTGAAAAATCATCAGAGCCTACGCCATAACCGAGATACAGTTTATTGCCCCTGTACTGTGCAAAACCGATATTGTATACCGAGAAACCCGCAGGAATAGCCGCTAGGCTGAGCTTACCAGTAGTAATCGTCATTTTGTCGGTTTTGATCACTGCATAACGTGCCTCACCATTGCCATCGCCAAATATAATCAGGGTATTCTCATCTGCCCAGGCATAAGCGCTCCAGTTTAACCAGGTAAAGGGAATCTCTTTATCGATCAGCAAAGCCCCGTTTTCTACATGGTATTTACCAAGACGGCCGCTGCCAAAATTAGCATGGTAGTAGAAACCATCTCTCTGGATCACATCCTGGGCGTAAACTTTACCCGTCATCTCTGCGCCGTTTCCTTTGATACTAATCGTACCACTGGTTAGCGAGGGTACACCCGCGATATAATAAGCAGTATTCGGCCAGCTGCCGACACATAGGATTGCCGAATACCCGGTACCCTCTTCTACCGTACCTGTATTTCTTTTTTCGCATCCGCTTACTGACAGCAGCACGAGGATAACCAGGAGTGAATTTGCAGCGTAATTGTATATTTTAGTCATCTTAATTTATATAAATGTGATCATTAAGCTCCTCAAACGAGGATTTACCTGGAATAGTTTACTGTATGAAGTACCTGAATTTGACTGAAGCAGATCTGCCCGGTTTCTGTAGCCTGAAATTGTCGTAGGCAAGGTTGTCCGTCAGGTTCCTGCACTCAGCAGAAATATTGTATTTGCCTTTGGCCATAGAATAACTTAGTGAGGCATTGTGCACATATTGCGTAGGCACATCAGATTTTCCGTTTGCATTTCCGTAAGCTTCCCAGGTCACATAGAACCATTGTACATATTGCGTAAACCAGTTGAACTGCAGCCGTGTGTCTTTGCCAAGCACATTGTCTTTACCGATGCTAAAATCAAGGTTCCCGAAAAGCCATGGCTGGTTAGGGATTTTATTCATATAGGTTGCTTCATCGTTTACCGATCCTTCCTGTACAAATCTGGTTGTATTAATTGCATTCTGATAAGTACCGTTTATACTGAAAGAAAGCAGGTTGGCATAGTTATACCTCAGCTCAGCTTCAAGTCCCGTTACGCGAACATTCGATTTATTATCATTCTTCAGCAATTTTGAACGCTGATCCGGAACTACAAAAATAAAGTCTTTGGCGTTGCGGTAAAATCCGGACGCTTCTATAAAGAAAACATGTTTATCCAGTTTGAGGTTGTAATAGGCACCCAGATTGAAATTCTCGCTGCGCTCAGGTTTCAGGTCAGGATTAGCCTGCAGGTTTAAACCGTCCCCAAACATTTCTTCGGCTTCCTGTAAGCGGTAGGCATGTTCATAAGAAGCCTTAACCCCAAACTGCGGGAAGATCTTATAACGCGAAGCGATTCCATAGCCATAGTTGCTGAAAGTGGTATCACGCAAAGTATTTACATTGTCTACAAGCTTGCTTCTTTCCAGTCCGAGGTTATAATATTTTACAAAGGCGGTATTCACCAGTTTCTGATCAAAAAGATCCTGCTGATAGGCAAATCCCAGGATACGTTTGTTCAGCAGTCCGGGCATGTCATCATGATCGGTCAGCAGTTCATTATAAGTCTGGTTCCTCAGGTGATCAATCGTATAGTTCAGGTTCAGTGAATGTTCTTTGTTGATCACATAGCTTAGGTTACCCATAGCATAAGTCCGCGGCCTCATAATTTTTGCTACCGTTTTTATACCGCCCATTTCAGAATACCCCTTGGTAGTCCATGAACCGTCCCAGTAATACTGACGGAACAGGGTATCTGTAGTTGTATAGGTATCCTTGGATCTTGCAGCAAATACACTCAGGTTCAGGCCCTGGGTAAAAAGATTATCCTTTTTATAGCGCACTGACCCGTTCAGGGCCTTGCTTTTTCTTTGCACGCGCCCGTAAACAATACTCTGGTCAAAACCTGTCTGCAAATCCTGGCGGCCTTCGTTATACCCGAAACCTGCAAAAAGCACGTCTGCATATTTTTTGTTTGTAACCCCTGCTTCTATCTGCCCCATGGCCGACTTGTAATGGTCATGAAAACGCTTCACATCGGTAGTCGTAAAGTTGGCTCCGTTGAGATCTGTAATCTCATTGCCAACCCTTGTTCCGCCTTCCAGAATCTCTACATCCTTCATTTTGTAATTGTTGTCAGAGTAATTGAAAAAGGAGCTTGCTTTGAGGGTTAGTCCGGTTTTTTTATCGACAAACTGACCGGTAAGTGCTGAGCGGCTGGTATTGAATGATCCATAGCTTGAACTTACATCCAGGTAATTGCTTACTTTCTGGTTTGTGACCACATTTACTGCACCGCCCATCGCGTCAGCACCAAGCTGCACAGGCACAACACCCTTGTACACTTCCATCCGTTCTGCAAGGTTAACCGGGATGTTGTTCAGTGACATTGCACTACCCAGTACTTCAAGAGGGATCCCATCTATAAAGAATTTCACCTGTTTACCGGATAAACCGTTAATGGAGAACTTAAAATCTGATCCCAGTCCACCCTGCTCACGGATCCTGATCCCTGTTGTCCTGTTCAGGATCTGGTTGAGATCGGATGTGGTATTGGCGAATTTCTTTGTATCAATGGCATTTACCGAGAAATTGGATTCTTTAATCTCCTGGGTTTTTGTCTTGCCGCTGATAGCCACATCGTTCAGCTGCTGCTGATCTTTTTTGACAGCAACATCAACCTGAAGTTTCTGATTGGCTTTCACAGTAATCACCCGCGATTCCGTATGATAGCCGAGGTAAGAAATTACCAGGGTATAAGAACCCGGGATCACCTTATCGAGTTCATAGTAACCGCGTTCGTTAGCGGTGGTACCGATTTTGGTACCTTTTAAAAGGACGGAAGCACCAGCCACCGCTTCGTTGCCGTCTTTAACCGTTCCGGAAACCGACGAAGTTTGAGCAAAAGAACAAAATGGAATAGCGCTTAGCAGAAATAGGAGTAATTTTTTTCTATATGACATTATTTTAATGTTGTGTATTTATACCGTAAGTAGCACAACTACACTTTTCCCGAAGCAGGAAAATAAAAAAATATCAGAAAAGCTTTAAAGCCCTTGATCAGCGGCGTTCAATACGTCCATTCTCAGGATAAAATCAGTATCCCCAGCGAGCTGCAGACCCTTTTTCAAACTACCTGTGCTGATGTTATACATCCAGATATAATTACCGGCAGCAGAAGAGTTCAGGGAAATATATGCGATACCATTTTTCACAATTACACATTCCCGCCGCGTGCCCTTATCCAGGGGCAGATCCAGTTTACGGACGGTTTTATGCTGCAGATCTGCCACATAAAACTCAAAATGTGCGGTACTGTAATGGTCGCCCAGCCCCTTAAACAGATCCTTGCGCTCAGCTCTTACAATCACCTGATGGCCGCCCAAACTCCACATGCCATAAGAGTGGTTGTGGATTGCAGCAGTGAGGTCAAAGAAATAATGTTTATCCGTTGCAGTTTCAGCCTTATTGATCCTGAAAATACCCGTAGGCAGATCCGGGCGGTTTCCCAGCGCAATACCCGGACAGGTCATAAAATAATAATCGCCCTGCGGGTCACTGAATGAATAAGACTGTACCGTATTGATTCCTCCCGGATAAGTAGACCGGGTTTCCTTGCTGGTCTGGAGGGCTTTCATCTCCGGATAACTCAGTACAGTCACATAAGTTGTATCGCTGGTAGTATAGTCAGAAGGACCAAAGTTTTCATGGTAAGTATACCCCATCAGCAACTGCTGCTGCCTTGGTTCCACAAAACCAATCGACATAGAACTGAATCTGCCCGAGGGAAGCGGAATAGCTACTGGCCCGCCTGACAGGATCTTCATTTGCGCTGTCTGCACCAACAAATATTTTACCTGGGAAAACTTACGGCCGTCAAGCCCGGTTAATAACAGGGTATCCTTTCCCAACCACTGGAAATTTTCTATAGAAAAATCCTTTACCTGAACCGCAGCAACTTCCTTCAGGACCTTGTTTATGACCTGATACTTGGAAAATGAGGCCTTTCTCCTGTTGAGGTGATAATAAAATCCGTTTTTCACAATATTATCCCTGTCCATCTCCCTGACATTGAGTTCAGCACCCTCTTTTTCAGGATAAAGCACACCACTGTCTAAGGTATTGGTTTGAATAATGTATTCTTTATTGTCCTTCCCCAGGATATACAAACTGTATTTTTCTGCCACACCGGATTTGTCGCTGCTGCAGGAGATACAGCATTTCAGTAAAAACAAAGAAAAACAAAGAAAGACAGCATTTTTTGCTGCTCGGTGTAAGGTAACTGCCATATCAGATATTGAATTCGGTAGTCACACGTTTCTGGATTACCGGGGGAAGATCCAGCAGGTTACGTTCATTGACAACGATAATTTTGTCCTTCCCTTTTTTATCTTTTAAGATGATGTAGGTCTGGCCCATTTTAAAACTTACTTTTTCCTTATCCCCATGAAAGATGAGCTCAACATCTTCCTTCGCTGAAATCATCAGGCTGCCCGAAAAGTCGATAAAACCTGTACGGTAGTTGATCTTTGCTGCAGTATTTGGGCCTACTGCAATATCGTAACCATTGGAGTCCAGATACCTGACATCAAACGAAGAGGTATTGTCTACTGTAATCAGATGAGGCTGTAGCTGCGATGGAATCAGAAATAGCGAAATACCAATCAAACAAAAAACCAGAACTGCGGCAATGGATCTGTACCATAATGCATAGGAAACCATTTTTTTTCTGACTTCAGGTATTTCCGGATGCTGAGGCAATGACATTTCATCTGTCTCGGTAAATATGCCTGACAACCCGTTCCAGATTTCCTTTTGATGTTCCAGTTTATCTTCTCCATCAGGCAGCATCAGCTCATCCTCAGCATCCGCCGAAAACAGCCATTCCTCTACCCAGCCGCGTTCTGTGGCTGTACATTCATCCCTGTGATATCTTTCTATAAGTTCCTTACTGATCTTCATTACCTGTACGGCAGTTCTTATGGGTAAATGTATGTATTTTATATCTGCTGATAAATATAAGTAGCAGAAGCCCATATTTTCCGTAAGTCTTTAAAAAATTATATAGAATAATGACTGAGTTTTAATTTGAGCATAGACGTAGCTTTGGTGATATGATATTCAACCGCTCTCTCACTGATGAGCAGAATGGATGCAATTTCCTTATTGGCAAGCCCATCCTCCCTGCTCATCTTATACACCCTCTTACACTGACAGGGTAAAGTATCAACCAGGCCATTCACCTTTTCCTGCAGGCTGTTGTACAAAATCCGCTCTTCAGTACAATTGGAAGAAAAGCAATCGGTCTGTAACTTCAATCCAATATGCTTTTGGCGGCTTACCTTATTCCTGAGGTACTCAAAAGCTTTGAATTTTGCAGAACGGATCAGATAATGATCAATCTTATCCAGCTTCAGCGTTTCTCTCCGCTCCCACAATGACCTGAAAATGTCCTGAACCATACCTTTTGCTGGTTCTACCTCACGGATCTGGTTATAACAAACCGCATAAACTTTTTCCCAATAGAGATTATAAGCCGTCTCGAATGTTTCCTTATCGATACGGACCGGGTTGCTGAAAGAAACTGTATGCTCTTTATCGGACAAAACGGATTTATTATGGACAGCCCAAATATATTTATTTAGAATTAATATAAACAAATTATTCTTCAGCTATCCGCAAATGCGGGTTTTCAGCCCGCGGTTTTAGACAACCTGTACGCAGCGAGAAGATAATAGAATGCGCCAAAACCAGCATACCCGGCCAAACTTGCGATACCCATCGTAGGGTCATGAGCCAGGATGATAAAAGAGCTTCCTCCGATCATAGACTGTGCGCCACTGATAATCATTGGCCATTGTCCACCCAACTCACGGCGGCGGCGTATAGCAAGGATCAGCTGAATTGCACCGGTAAGAATGGCCCAGGCACCAAATACCATCAGCGCTTCTGGAACACCTTGTTTTAAGGCCAGTGCAACAGCTACCGTAGTAATGATACTGATAGCAATATTAATAAACTGAGGCGTTTTGGAAGCGGCATTGCCATTCGCCCTGATATCCATAAAGGTTCCGATCACATCCCATAAAGGATAAATAATCAGCAGTACTGTTGCAATAGAGACAGAAGTCTTAGCGAAAATAGCCACCAGCACAACCCATACAATAGAAAAAGCGGCGCGTGTTAAATAAAGGTTACGCAACGCATGCGCAGTCTGCACAGGAGCAGAGATTTGGGAGTTTAAATTTGAGTTACTCATGATATAGGAGATTAAATGTTTCTTTTTGTTGAGACAAATCTGCACACTAAAATCATGGATAATATTAACCTTGGTTAAGATCAGCCAGAGGGCTAAAAAATAAGCCCTTATTTTTACTCGGGAAAGAGGAGTTAAGGCAAATATAGCAGATCTTCACAAATAAGATAAATAAAGTTTCTGCAAAGTTATTTTCAGAACAAAGCCCCAGTGTAATTTGTTATACACAACTGATTGAATATTATGAAAAACAGAAATCTACTCCTTCTGGCAGCGATCGTTGTTTTTATGCTTAATGCCTGCAGTACCAAGCCAACACCAGCAATGGATGCCGGCACGCTGTCAGCAGACAGCCTGCCGGCAGACCATTCAGATACAGCAATAAAAGATCCACTGGATACAGCCTCAAATACCGTCACACGATTCGCCCTGACAGCCTGGGCAGATAATATGACACAAATGACATTAGGAGCAGTAGCCCAGCAAAATGCTAAAAACCCACGGGTTAAATTATTTGGCAGCATGATGGTTAAACAGCATACAAAAGCAAATAAGAATCTTGTCAGTTTAGCCGGGATCCACCACATCCGGGTCCCCTTAAAAATACCGGCCAGAATCAGATCTCAGATCCATGAGATAAGCAGGCTGAAAGGCGAAGAATTTGACAGGAGTTATATGTTGCTCATGACAGACCATCATCAGAAAGATATTGATCTGTTTGAGAAAACTGCAAGGCATTTACGGGACACTACTTTTAAGGCTTATATCGGTAAAACTATTCCAGTGCTCAGGCTACAGCTGGATTCTGCAAAAGCCATAAAAAATGAACTCTGAGAAATCAGCGAAATCAAAACATTTTAAGAGAAATAACCTTATAAGATACAGACAAAATTATAAACCAATTCCGATGAAAAAATTAACGGGCCTCACCCTGCCTGCATTGATAGTCTTTGCATTACAGGCTTGTTCACTGCCAAAGTATGATGCCGGCAGTTACTCTCCCAGCTCAAACACCGGGGTATCTACCTCATCAACAGACCCCGTAAATTCCCGGCCTACCGATGGCACCACCTTTACAGGAGCCACCCCCACCGGAGGCAATAGCGGCACATCTCCCAGTTCTGCAGGAATGCCCTCTATGGGAACCGCAAACTCTACATCCAGCGGTATCTCCGGAGACGACCTCGAAGCAGCAGCTACAAAAAGAGAAAACACAAGTTTTATCAGCCAGGCTGCATCAGCTGAAATGAATGCAATGGCACTCAGTCAGCTGGCCAGCAAAAACTCAAAAAATGATGCTGTGAAAAAGCTGGCAGAAATGCTGCTGAATGATTATCAAAAAGCACAGGACGAGCTGAAAACGATCGCTTCAGACAAAGGGATTGCAATACGGGAAAACACCGGTACGACCAGCTATAACAAACTTTCAGCTACAGCTGAGAAAGATTTTGATCAGGCCTACTTAAAAACAACATTATTGGAACATCAGAAAGTTTTAAGCCTCTTCAAACAGGCATCACAATTCTCAGATCCTGTCATTAAAGCTTACGCCGCGAAATATTTACCCGGATTGAAGACCCAACAGAAACAAATAGCAGCAATCAACAAAACAATTTATGAGTAACCTGAATTTTACTCATAAATATTGAAGAATTTTGTAGATTTTGTTAAAATAATGACCGATATTCATAAATAATTAGCAATCCTGATTATTTGATAAAATTTCGGTATCATGTATAACTATGTCGGCATTTCTGATGACAAGCTTGGCCTGCTCTTGAAAAATGGCGACCACCAGGCCTTTACGGAAATCTATAACAGACATAGTCCGGCCCTGCTACTCCACGCCATTCAGAGATTACATGATGAAGATGACGCCAAGGATGTGGTTCATGAGATTTTTTTCTCCCTCTGGAACAAAAGAGACGAACTGGTGATCAGAACAAATCTCAAAGGATACCTGCATATCGCCATGCAAAACAAAGTGCTTGATAGGATCAGCCATGAAAAGGTCAGGACACAATATGCAAATTCACTGCAGGAATTCCTGGATCGGGGCAATTATATCACCGACGAATTCATCCGGGAAAGAGAACTTTCTGCAATGATAGACAGAGAAATTGAAGCATTACCAGAAAAAATGCGCAGGATATTCGAATTCAGCAGAAAACATACCTATTCTCACCGCGAAATTTCAGGAATACTCAATATTTCTGAAGAAACTGTAAAAAAGCAGGTTTATAACGCACTCAAAATTCTAAAAATCCGGCTCGCTTCCCGTTTCATATTTATTTTTATATTTTTTTCTTCTTTTATCTACCACAAATAAGCTGTTGAACCGTCTTATCATTAAAGACGGACACCTATTTCAACATGCAAAAGAAAAATGCCAGCGAACTTCTGGAAAAAATAAGAAATGGCAGCTGCACAGCAGAAGAAAAAGCTATCGTGCAGAGCTGGTATCTCCAATGGAAACAGACGGCTCCACCTGAACTGCCGGAAGAAGAATTCCTGGCCTCCCTGGAGAATATAAGGGCAGCACTGCCAAAACCTGAACCTGACATCAGGAAGATCAGATTTTACCGGATAGCGGCAGCGGCAACTACCACAATCATATTTGCCTTATCTGTAATTTTTGTAAAGTATCAGCGAAAACCACGCCCTGCGGCACAACAGGAGCTTGTAAACGACATTAAGGGAGGAGGAAACAGGGCGGTCCTCACTTTATCAAATGGCCAAAAGGTAATACTTGATGATCAGGTAAATCAGCAGCAGATCAGCGGAACCGAAAAAAACATCATCAGAAGTGGACGGTTGAAAGGCGAACTGGTTTATGATGCCACAGCTAAAACAGCTTCATCCCGGGATGCGGCACTGACAAACACCATAGTTACGCCACGCGCGGGTCAGTATAAAGTGCTTTTATCAGACGGCACACAGGTTTGGTTAAATGCCGAATCATCGGTACGTTTCCCCGTCGTATTTAATGGGAACAGCCGAGAAGTGGAGATAACCGGAGAAGCCTATTTTGAAGTAGCTAAAAAAACAAAAAAACACTCCGGTCAGCGTATCCCTTTTATTGTAAAAACACCAAAACAGCAGGTTGAAGTGCTGGGTACCCATTTCAATATCAATTGTTACGAAAATGAAGCCAGCACCAATACAACCCTGCTCGAAGGAGCCGTTCGTGTATCTCTCCTTCCTACAGCGAAAAATTCAAAACCAGAGATTTGGCCGCTGCGGCCGGGACAGCAATCCAGGCTGACAGGACAGACATTCCGCATAACAGCTGTTGACACAGAAGAAGAAACCGCCTGGAAAAACGGCACCATCGCCTTCGCCAATGCGGATATAAAAAGCATAATGAGACAAGTATCAAGGTGGTATAATGTAGATGTAAAATATAAGGGAACAATCCCCGGGCGTACATTTACCGGCAGTATTTCAAGAAGTGCAAAACTTTCAGAACTACTTAAAATACTGCAGTTCAGCAAAATTAATTTCAGCCTCAGCGGATCAGAACTTACGGTACTGCCCTGATCATAAAAAGCAAATCAACCGAACCCTAATTTCACCCTAAAACGATGAAGTATGACTCTTTTTACTTTCCACAGCTCCAAAGCCCGCAACAACCGCCGGCTTTACCTCAGCCTTCTGCTGTTAGTCTTTTCCAGTCTGCAGGTCTCGGCCGGCGGCTCCGCAACAGGTATAACCCTTTCAGAAAAGAATGCCCCGCTCGAAAAGGTGTTCAAAGAGATAAAAAAACAAAGCGGCTATTCCTTCTGGTACGAAAACAGTGTGCTCAGAAATGCCAGAAACGTTGACATCTCCCTGCGTCAGGCATCGCTCGACCAAACCCTTGCAGTTTGTTTCAGCAATCAGCCACTTTCTTACCATATCGTAGGCAACGTGATAGTCGTGGAGCAAAAAACACCAGAGCAGAACACTGCGGGGAAGAACAAAGCCGATATTATTATCAAAGGCAGGGTCACGGATGAAACCGGGGCGCCTCTCCCAAGTGTAAGCGTAATGGTAAAGGGAACCACTAATGGCGTGAGTACCAATGCCGAGGGTATGTACTCAATTGCAGTACCGGACAATCAGACTATACTGGTATTCCGCTCTGTAGGTTACCTCACAAAGGAAGTTGCCGCAGGATCAGCCATACTCAATATTTCCTTATCAGCGGATACACAAAACCTGAATGAGGTAGCCGTTACCGCCCTTGGTATCAAAAGAGACCGGAGATCGCTGGGTTATTCGGCACAGGAGATCAAAGGTGATGCAATTACAGGAAGCCATCAGCCAAATATAGTAAATGCCCTGCAGGGACAGGCAGCAGGACTTCAAATCAACTCAGGTGGAGGAGCGCCAGGATCAGGAGCAAAGATTATCCTCCGCGGCCTTAACTCTATGGACCCCAACAGGGATTTCCAGCCGCTGTTCGTTATCGACGGAATTCCAATTGACAACTCTACAGATGTTTCTGACAACAGTGAACTGATGGGTATCAGCAACCGCGCAGCGGATATCAATCCGGATGACATCGAAACAATTAACGTGTTAAAAGGGGGTGCAGCAACAGCATTGTATGGCCTGCGTGCAGCAACCGGCGCAATAATTATTACCACAAAATCCGGCAAGGCAGGGAAAATGCGCGTCAATTATACCAGTACTTTCAGTTCAGATGTTATCGATAAATATCCTGAAACACAGGATAAATACACCCAGGGATTTCTGGGCGTGTATGACCCTACGAGTTTCTGGCCATCCCTGGGCCCAAAGATTACTGAGGCACAGAAGACTGACCCAACAGTGCCGGACCATATGTTCAACAATTACAAACATGGGTATGAAACTGGTCATTCTTACCGCAACAGCTTAAACCTTTCAGGGGGAACAGACAAAGCCATTTTTACCGCAGCATTTTCCCAGTTTAACCAGACAGGAATCATGCCTTTCACGGATTACAAAAATTACTCCGCAAAACTGGGAGCGGAATTTAAGATCTCCGACAAGGTATCTTTCGGCAGCTCGCTAAATTATATCAAATCAGGCGGGCGCAGGGCCAACTCAGACCGCTACAACGAAACCCTCACCTATTTCTCGGGCCGCTGGGATATCTGGGACTACCTCAATCCGAACGGTACGCAAAAAACAATAATCGGTTCTACAAATGATAACCCGATCTACCTGCTGGCCAACAAAGTGTATAAAGATGATGTAGACCGCGTGATTTCCAACTCCCATTTTACCTATACACCGGTAAAATGGCTGGATATCAGTTACCGCTTTGGTGTAGACACATACAACGATTCCCGCACAAGTACCACTCCCGGCCCTATAGGCCTGGCCGGCGAAATCTACCCGAATGATTTCGGCTTCGGAACAGTAAATGAATACCGCGCAAAAAATACCGTGCTCAATTCTACGCTGATGCTCAACTTTAAGAATGATATCGGCCGGCACATCAAATCCTCATTCAAAGTAGGCCATGATATCTATTCTACAACCCGGAAATCGGTAAATACAAGTGGGGATACACTTGTGGTATCCAACTTTTACAACTTAAGCAACGCAAAAAGAGTTGTTGCCACTAACAACACCAGCGAGTACAGGATTATGGGGTTGTTTGGCGACTGGTCTCTGAGCTACGACAGCTTCCTTTATCTGGATATTACAGGAAGGAACGACTGGACATCTACCCTGCCGAAAGACAACCGCTCGTTCTTCTATCCTTCGGTAAGCGCAAGCTGGGTATTCTCAGAGAATTTCAAACTGCCCGACTGGATCAGCAGCGGCCGAATAAGGTTATCCCTGGCGCAGATTGGTAAAGATGCCTACCGTTACGCCACCTCCTCCGGCTATACAATTGGTACCCCGCTCAGCAACGGCGTACTCCCTTTTACGCAAAATCCCCAGACGGGCGATGCCAATCTCCGGCCGGAAAAAACCAAATCTTACGAAGCAGGTACAGAACTGCGCTTCTTTAAAAACAGGCTGGGCCTCGATTTAACCTATTACAACAATAAAAGTACAGACCTGATTATCCCGGTAAATGTACCCGTGGCCACAGGATACGACAAGATTTACCTCAATTCAGGAAGCATCCGCAACCGGGGCCTGGAAATCAGCTTATCCGGCACACCATTGCAAAGCCGCGATTTCAGCTGGACGGTAAACGCCAATTATACCCACAACAAAAACACGGTACTGTCCATCTATCCGGGTCTAACGGAAATTGTAATGGCAACCCAGTTTGGTTACCTGAGCTCAACCGTTACCCAGAAATATATTCCAGGAATGCCGGTTGGTGCCCTGTACGGAAGAACCTACAAACGCTATGGAGACACAGGGACTACGCTCAACACAGATTTACCCATGGTGATCGGTGCTGACGGTTTCCCCGTCCTGAATTCAGCCACCACACAGCAGTACATTGCAAACTCACAGCCGAAATGGATCGGAAGCATAGGCAACACATTCAAATACAAAAACTGGAGCCTGTACGCCTTATTTGACACACAGCAGGGCGTCTACAGGTACAACCAGCTGGCCAACTTCATGGCCGCCTTTGCCCTGCAGAAAAGCTCAGAAAACCGGGAGGATTTTGTGGTTTTCCCCGGGGTACTGGCGGATGGAACACCAAATACAAAATCCGTATGGCTCGGACAGGGCCTTGGGCCCGACGGCGTAAATTACGGTAACGGATATTACAGGAATGTATACCGGGGTGCTTCAGAAACCTTTATCGAAGATGCTTCATGGGTAAGGTTGCGCACAGCAACCCTGTCCTATAACCTGCCGGCAAAATTTGTTCAGCGCAGCGGTTTCCTCAACGGGGCTACACTTTCTTTCACCGGCAACAACCTCTGGATCAGCACCAAGTTTACAGGCTTTGATCCGGAATCAAGTTCTACCAATTCTGGCAGTGTAACCGATGGATTCGCAGGCTTTACCTACCCTGCTATCCGCAGCTATATTGTTTCATTAAATGTTAATTTCTAAGCCTAAGCATATGAAAACCAAACTCATCATAATTGCAATCGGAATCTTGGCATTCAGCTTTTCAGGATGTGAGAAATTCCTGGACAAACTGGAAAACCCAAACCTGGTAAACAATCCCCCAATCAATGGTTTGCTGGCTACGGCTACATTTCAAACTGGTACCGATGTATTCCGTATCGGAAATGCCGTATCCTATTTTAATCAGTACCTGGCTGGAAATACAAAGGGCAGCGATGCAGATGTTTACAATCCGGTTGATTATACCACAACCTGGACAAATTTCTACCTCACCACAATGGTAAATATTTATCAGATGAACAAACTTGCTGCAGAACAGGGCGCATCTTATCACCTGGGCATTGGAAAGATTCTTATGGCCTACAACCTGAATATGCTGATCACAACTTTTGGTGATGTACCCTACACTGAAGCCTTCGCAGGACAGCAAACCCTGACACCAAAATATGATAACCAGCAGGCATTGCACACTACCTGTCTGACGCTGCTGGATGAAGGAATCGCCGAACTAAAAAAGACCGGGGTGACAATAACGCTCGATCCCGCCAGTGATGTCATCCACGGAGGCAGCACAGCAGCCTGGATAAGGACAGGCTACGCACTGAAAGCCCGGTTCCTGAACCAGCTGTCTAAAACAAGCGCTTACAGCGCAGCAAATATACTGGCAGCTACCGCACAGTCATATACCGAGAACTCACAGAGCGCTACACTGACTGCTTTCAGCGGTTTAAGTCCCTGGAACAACGTAGCGGTTCAGAATACACTGCTAAATCTTGACGGATGGCTGAGCACACAGTTTGTGGATGCGCTCAATGGCAACACCTATGGGGTAGCTGACCCGCGACTGCCGCTCATAGCCACAATTACCAAATTTGGAGATTACCGCGGGACACCGAATGGTGCCGGCCGCATCGGTACGGGTACCACCAAAGAAGAATCCTATTTATCAGTTGATGGGTTTTATTCAAAGAAAAGCGCGCCTCTGCTGATGGCTACCAATGCGGAAGTCAGGTTTATTGAATCGGAAGCTGCATTCAGATCAAACAACAGGGCCCTGGCCTACACAGCTTATCTGGCTGGGATCAAAGCACATATGGACCAGCTTGGGGTAAGCGCTGCCAATGAAGCTGCTTATCTCAGCAATCCCATAGTAGCAGTTGGTCAGGGAGCACTGACGCTGGATCTCATTTTTAAGGAAAAGTATGTGGTGATGTTCCTGAATCCCGAAGCCTGGGTAGATGCCCGCCGCTACGACTACCAGTACAAGGACTTTACTTTACCTGCAGGCGCAGTGCTCAATACTTTTATCAGACGCGCAGCATATCCAACAGTGGAAACCAGCAGGAACGGCGCCAATGTACCTGTAACTGCAGGACTCACGGAAAGATTGTTCTGGGATAAATAATGTTTCTTTAAAACGCCCTGTTAAAATGATTAAAAACTTTGTACTTGTTGCATGCTGCTGTGTGTTGTTTAAGCCCATACTGTTCAATACCGCCAATGCCCAGACGGTGTCAATGGAAGCTGTAACCAGTTTCCCCTTTGTCTCCGGAATTACCGCCGCTGCAACAGGTGCAAAGATTGCATTTACCGTAAATGAAAAAGGCAAGCGAAATATATACACAGCTACAGGACCGGATTTTACGCTGAGAAAGCTGACCGCTTATACTGCTGACGACGGACAGGAAATAACAAGCGTCACTATTTCTCCTGACGGGAACTGGATCGCATTTGTAAGGGGCGGCGATCATGGTGCCTTTGATGAAAGTATCCCCAGAAACGCTTCATCAGCTCCTGATGCACCTAAAATTCAGGTTTACTGCATTCCTTTTGAGGGCGGAACCCCAACGCTCATCAGTGAAGGAGATCATCCGGTGATTTCGCCGCAAAGTGATCAGCTGGCCTTCATCAAAGACGGACAGGTCTGGCGGGCAACATATGGCAGGCGGCCCGCTGCAAAAAAGATGTTCCATGTACGCGGATCTGCTGAAGGAATTAAATGGTCTCCGGACGGCCGGCAAATGCTGTTTACTGTTTCCCGTGCCGACCATTCACTGATTGGAATTTACCGGGACAGCCTCACATCCATTCAATGGATGGCACCTGCTTTCTCCAGGGACCAGTCGCCACAATGGAGTCCGGATGGCAAACAGGTTGCCTTTATCCGACGCCCCGCACGTGGTGGTGCACCGGACTCACTCACTGTTGATATCCTGCAGCCATGGTCGATATGGACGGCAGAAGCAGCCTCCGGCAAAGGCAAAGAAATCTGGAAAGCTGCTGAAAGCCTCCGCGCATCTCTGCCCGCAACCAATGGCGGCACAAATCTGCATTGGGCAGCCAGGGACCGGATTACTTTTGTATCCTGCCAGGATGGATGGCCGCATCTGTACAGCGTCCCCCCAACGGGAGGAACCGCCTTGCTGCTTACACCTGGAAATTTCATAGCAGAGCATATTCAACTCAGTGCCGACAGCACATCACTGCTGTTCAGCACAAATCTTCAGGATCCTGACAGGCGCCATCTGGCAAGAGTACCAGTAGACAAATCAGCAATGGAGCTGCTCACATCCGGAACGGGACTGGAAAGTAATCCGGTTATGCTGGGGAACGGGGAAGCTGTTGCTGCACTTTTTGCAACTGCACAACAACCTAACCTACCAGGGATTCTGACTTTGCGCGCGAAAAAACAAATCAAACTGATAGGGAAAGAACTGATCTCGGCAGATTTTCCCCTGGGAAGACTGGTAAGCCCCAGATCGGTTAGCTTTAAAGCTGCGGATGGCAACATAGTCTACGGGCAAATTTTTGAGCCAAGAGGCGGTCCATCAAAGAAACCCGCAATCCTCTTTGTGCATGGCGGGCCCCAGCGCCAGATGCTGCTGGGCTGGCATTATGGAGATTATTATTCAAATACCTATGCGCTCAACCAATACCTCGCCGGCAGGGGTTTTATCGTACTTGCCGTTAATTACAGGCTGGGTATTGGTTACGGATTCGACTTCCAGAACCCCAGACATTCATGGACGGCAGGTGCCTCTGAATACCAGGACATCCGCGCTGCAGGTCATTATCTGGCCGGTCTGAAACAGGTAGATTCAGCAAGGATCGGCATTTATGGTGGTTCTTACGGGGGCTATCTTACTGCCATGGCACTCGCGCAGGACTCAAAACTGTTCGCCGCCGGTGTAGATATTCACGGTGAACACAACCTGATGGTCTTTGCACCCGGGGAACAGGCAGAGCCTGCACCTGATCTGGCCCTGGCAAAAGAGCTGATGTGGAAATCATCACCTGTCGCCTGGCTCAGTAAATGGACCTCACCCGTGCTGATTGTTCATGGCGATGACGACGGAAATGTTAAATTTCATCAAAGTGTGGATTTGATCAATCGCCTCGCCAAAAAGAATGTATCTTTTGAAACGCTGATGGTTCCTGATGAAACACACCACTGGATGAAGTACGAACACATGTTGCAGGTAGACCAGGCTACAGCCGAATTTTTAACCAGAAAACTACTACTTAAATGACCAGAACCTTTGTACTGTTACTTTTATCATTTACTGCCCTGCAGGTGTCAGCACAGCAATCCGCAGAGGATGCCTTACTGAATAAGACCATCTGCGTTGATCCGGGACATGGCGGTACCGCTGCAACAGACCATTACCGTCAGGGCATAAACGGGGAAAGAGAAGAATGGGTAAACCTCCGCGTAGCACTATTGCTGAAAAAGAAACTGGAAGCCAAAGGCGCAAAAGTGATCCTAACCCGCGATACTGATGTGTTCGTCAAACTGGAAGACCGCGCGGCAATGGCCATTTCACAAAAAGCAGACCTGCTGATTTCCATTCATCATAACGCTACCGCAGATACAGCCGTCAATTTCCCGATAATCTATTTCCATGGGGCAAGCTCAGAAAACCTCGCGGGCGTAGCCTTCGGGAAGTCGCTCGCTGCAGCTTTCGAAAAGTATTTTTACCGCCGGCCGGTCCCAAAGAGCCTGCTGTCGGATTACGTAATTTTTCCCTCCAAAGGCTCATCTGTACTACGAAACAGTTATGGCATTCCAGGAGTACTGGCAGAGGCATCGTTCTTCACCAATCCCTCCGAAGAACAGCGCCTGAAACAACCCTCATATAATGAAGCTGAAGCACAAACTTATCTGCTGGGAATACAAGCCTACTTCATGCAGAAAACAACTGAGATCAAACCCGAGAAAGTCCCGCAGAGCATCCCTCCTTTCCCGGTACTGGAAGAAGCCCAGCGCACAAACAGCATCGCCCGGAACTGGCTCAATGATTATCAGGAAGGCAGAAAGTTAAGTTTAAAAAATGACACAGCCTCCCTGAAAGCCGCATTTGAATTATTTAAACGCTCTGCAACCTCATTTCCTGATTCTTACGTATCGGCACAATGCCATGAACAAATGGCCGTACTGCTTAGAAAAATGAAACAGGACGATGAAGCCAGGATTGAAGAACGGCGCACAGAAGAATTTTTCATACCAACAACAACTAAAAGGTATTACTAAACCCCCTACCGATGCGAATTTCAGCCTTTATTGCCTTGCTGCTGCCCCTCCTGACCCATGCGCAAAAACCCGCTGCCCTGCCCCCGGGAATGGACAAATATATTGAACAGGTACTAAGCACTTTTGATGTGCCCGGGATGAGTGTTTCCATTGTTAAAGATGGAAAGGTACTGCTGGCAAAAGGTTATGGCGTTAAAAAAGTAAATGAAAAGGCGCCTGTAGACGGCAATACGCTTTTCTCCATAGCCTCAAATTCCAAAGCATTTACCACGACTGCGCTCGCGATGCTGGTGGAAGAAGGTAAACTCAAATGGGATGACAGGGTGATCCAGTATCTTCCCTGGTTTGCCATGTCAGATTCGTATGTGAGTACCCACCTTACTGTGCGCGACCTGCTGGTACACCAAAGCGGATTGCAATCCTATTCAGGTGATCTGATGCTGTTCCCGCCTTCGGCATACAGCCGCAGGGAAATCCTGGAAAAACTTCCTAAACTGCCCCTCGCCCACGATTTCAGAACTAGCTATGCCTACGATAACATCCTTTACCTCGCCGCAGGCGAAATCATTAAATCCCTCAGCGGCATGGAATGGGAGGATTTCATCAAAACCCGGATCTTTGATAAGGTAGACATGCCCGGAAGCATTGCCAGGTATTCCCTGTACCCGCAGCAGGCCAACATTTCGGCAGCGCATGACCGGATCAACGGCAGCATCCAGGGCCTGGACATGAACCTGAATATCGGCGATGCCAGCAACCCTGCCGGCGGTATCCTCTCTAATGCAAATAGTATGGCCAACTGGATGATCACACAGCTGGATTCCGGTCGCACACCTGCCCATGGCATACTGTTCAAACCGGCCGCAACAAAGGAACTCTGGAAAATGGTAAGGCCAATCCCTGTCAGCAGGATTGCCAAAGACTTTGCACCTGCACAAATGGATTACTTTGGTTATGCCCTCGGGTTCAGGGTGTACAATTACCAGCGCTACAAAGTAGTTGGCCATGGCGGTAAACTGAACGGTTTTGTCTCGCAGGTAGCAATGGTCCCGGATTTGAACCTGGGTATAACGGTACTTACAAATATGGAATCTACCTCCGCCTACTGGTCGGTTATCTACCATGTGCTCGACTATTACGAGAAAAATAAACCATACGACTGGATAACAAAATACAGGGAGGAAGACAATCGTGAACAAGCTAAAATAGCCCGCAAACTCAGTGATAATACCGTTAGGGCTGATAGTACAGCACAGTTTAATATTCCCCTGAGCAAACTGACCGGCAATTATTATGATGAGATTTATGGTGATGTATCGCTCAGTTCAGCGGGCAAGGATATGGTCCTGGAATTTAAACAGTTGCCCTACCTGATTGCCGACCTGAAGTACTTCCAGTACAATACATTTATTGCCACTTTCCGTAACAAGGGACTGAAAGCTGATGCCTATGTCAGCTTTGCGCTTAAACCCGACGGAACTCCGGAAGTGGCAAAACTGAAGATCATTGATCCGGATTCTGACATCACCTTTTACGATGTTGTGCTCCATAAAAAATAAAACGACTAAACACCTGAAACACAAACACCAATGCAAACTGCAATTATTCTCACAGGCGGATTATTAACCACTCCGGATGCCAAAACGGCCCATGGGCTCATCCGCGAAAGTAACCGCTTTACCATTACCGCCCTCGTAGATGCTGTAAGCCAGGGACAGGATGCCGGCGAAATCCTGGACGGAAAACACCGTAACCTCCCTGTTTTCGGAACAGTAAAAGAAGCCCTGAGCACTCGGCCAGAATACTGCATCGTAGGAGTAGCAACCACGGGAGGCATATTTCCGGAAAGTATGCTGCAGGATATCAGCTATGCAATTTCAAAAGGCCTGTCCATTGTCAACGGATTACACGATTACCTTAGTGAACGCCCGGATATGGTGGCGCTTGCGAAGGAACATGGAGTAGAACTGATCGACATCAGAAAGCCTAAAGCCAGGCAGGACCTGCATTTCTGGACGGCAAAAATCAGGCAGCTGCCCACTCCTGTAATCGCCCTGCTGGGTACCGACTGTTCTCTCGGAAAAAGAACAACCACCCGCTTCTTAGTGGCTGCATGTGCTGCAAACGCTATCCATGCAGAAATGATTTACACCGGTCAGACCGGTTGGCTGCAGGGAGGAAAATACGGTTTCATATTCGATTCTACCCTGAATGACTTTGTAGGCGGCGAACTCGAAAATGCCGTATTAACCTGCGCCGAAGAAACGCGGCCGGACCTGATCCTGATTGAAGGACAGGCAGCCCTGCGCAACCCCAGTGGCCCATGTGGCGCAGAATTGCTGATCTCAGGAAATGCAAAATATGTAGTTCTTGTACATGCCCCCAAACGCAAATATTATGACCACGATGCTGCCTGGGGAGAAATCGCCAGTCTGGACTCTGAATTTGAACTCATCGAACTGTACGGCTCAAAAGTTATCGCGCTGGCTATAAATACCGAAGATTGCACAGCCGAAGAAGCCAGAGCTTTCCAGAAAGAATACAGCGAAACATATAACGTTCCGGTGATCCTCCCACTCGAGGAAGGTTGCCAGGCACTCATCCCTGTTCTTCAGGCAATCGTTTCATCAGCAAAAAACGAAAAGCAGATATGAAGATAACAGCGATCAGAGCCTATAAAAAATCACTGGCCTTAAAAAAACCATATACCATAGCCCGGGATACTTTTACAGATACAGTAAATGTTTTCCTCGAAATCGAACTGACCAACGGAATGATTGGTCTCGGAGCTGCCTGTCCCGAACTGGAAGTAGTTGCTGAATCTGCAGATATGACGCTGCTAAACCTGCAATCTGATGCTTTGTTATGGCTGATAGGCAGGGATATCCGCGAATTTCTTGCCCATATCTCCCATTTTCAGCATACCCTCGGTCAGCTGCCCGGAACTATGGCTGCGATAGACATTGCCCTGCACGATGCTTTCGGGCAGTGGATAGGTATACCCATAGTAAATTTCTATGGGCGGAAACACCATAAAATGCTCACTTCGATTACAATTGGAATCAAAGATGTGGGCGAAACCCTGGAGGAAGCAAGGGAATACCGCGACCAGGGTTTCAGGGCGCTTAAAGTGAAAACCGGCAGGGACGAGCAGGAAGATGCAGAACGCATCATCAGACTTCGCGAAGAATTCAAAGATCATTTCAGCATCCGCGTAGATGCCAACACAGGTTACACTACCGCACAACTCCGTTATTTCCTTAAAGCCACAAAAAACGAAAACATAGAAGTTATTGAACAGCCTTTTTTGCCTGGCAAAGAAAATGAGCTGCTCCTTTTTGACCCTTCGGCAAGGGCAATATTCACTGCAGATGAATCACTTACCAATGTACAGTCTGCACTGACACTGGCAAAACAGGTACCCTACGGCATCTACAATATTAAACTGATGAAATGCGGCGGGATCAAAACAGCACTGGAAATTGCTTCCATTGCCCGCCAGGCTGCTATCAGTTTATTCTGGGGCTGCAACGACGAAAGCTGTATCAGTATTGCTGCCGCCCTTCACGCAGCTTTGAGCTGTGAACATACACGCTACCTTGACCTTGACGGAAGTTTCGACCTGGCGGAAGACCTTGCCGGAGGAGGCTTTATACTGGAGGATGGCTATCTTTTTCCCAATGACAGACCTGGCCTGGGACTTATCAGACTATAACGCTCAACAATATGGAAGATCCGTCACTGCACAAAACCATTACCCGTTGGCCAGCAATACTGCTGGTGATCAGTGCCATTATAGGCTCCGGGGTGTTTAAAAAAGTGGCCCCGATGGCGGATGCTTTGAAATCGCCCGGACTGATCCTGTCCTGCTGGATCATTGCCGGACTGCTTAGCCTGACCGGCGCGCTCTGCACTGCCGAACTCGCTGCGATGATGCCCGGAGCAGGAGGTGAATTTGTGTATTTCAGGAAGATCTACGGCCGTTTTTTTGCCTTTCTGTACGGATGGGGAAACCTTACTGTCATGAAATCAGCCACCATAGCGGCCCTGGCCTACATCTTTTCTGAATCTTTCCAGGGCTTATTCAAACTGCCGACATATAACATCGATGGCCTTGGTACAACCGGAGATAACCTCACAGTAAAACTTATTGCCAGCACCCTGATCATCTCTCTGAGTTTTGTGAACCACCGGGGCGTAGTCTTTGGTGAAAAACTCAGCCGCTACCTGATCGCCGCTATCATCGTTATTATTCTGGGCTTTTGCCTGGCGGCTGTATGCTCTCCCCAGGGCAGTATACAGCACTTTGCTTCCCGGCCTCAGGCTCCTGAAGGATGGCCGCTCGTCACCGCCTTTTTCGCCGCTGCACTGAGTGCCTTCTGGGGTTACGAAGGATGGAACAATATCGGCTACCTGGGCGAAGAAGTGAAAAATCCGCAAAAGAATATCCCCCTGGCACTGGGTATAGGTACCGGCACGGTGATCATACTTTACCTGATGGTCAATGCCGCATACATCTATATAATGCCGGTCGGCCAGCTTGCGGCAATCCATCACCAGGCAAACACTATCGCTGCCGTAGAGGTGGCCCGTCTCATCAGCGGTACCACTGGTGCCGTAATTTTGTCCTGCCTTATTCTGCTCACAACCTTTACCTGTACAAACAGCACCATCCTGATGTCCTCAAGAATTTTGTACGCCGTCGCCCGCGAAGGTCTTTTCTTTCCCGGCGCCGGCAAAGTGCACCCGAAATACGAAACGCCCTCAAAAGCGATCATCTGGCAATCGGTACTCTCCATATTGCTCTTATGGTCGGGTAATTTTGACCAGCTGACCGACCTGCTGATCTTTGCCTCTTTCATCTTTTACGGGGCAACTGCCTTTGGTGTAATCGTGATGCGCTATAAAGAACCCGGCACACACCGGCCATACAAGGTGACCGGTTATCCAGTATTACCATTTATATTTTCGCTATTTTGCCTGACGCTGGTGGTAGTCACAATAGTACGCCAGCCCACACAAGCCTTAACCGGCCTTGCCCTGATTTTTTCAGGTGTCCCCGTTTACCTGTACTTCAGTACCAGAAAAAAAAGAACCTTAAACCCAGCATCCTATGAAAACTGAGCCAACTTATTCCAAAGCAACTGCCGCCGTATGGGCAGGTGAAGACAGTCCTTTATTTAAGGGTGCGGCCACTACTCCTATTGTCAATAGTGTTGCATTTGCCTATACCGACCTCAACGAATGGCACAGTGTAGCCACAGGCAAGGCCGAAGGTTATATTTACAGCCGCAATACAAACCCTACCGTAGCGGCCCTCGAAGAAAAGATCCGTGTGCTTGAAGGTGCAGAAGCAGCAATAGCTTTTGCCACAGGCATGGCCGCCATCAGCAATACGCTCTTCAGCTTTTTAAAACCCGGTAAACGTGTGGTTTCCGTAAAGGATACTTATGGAGGAACCAGCAAAATGTTCCTGGACTTTTTACCGGCATACCATATCGAAGTAAGCCTGTGTGAAACAGGAAACCACGAAGAAATGGAGGCAGAAATTGCCAGAGGATGCGACCTGGTTTATCTGGAAACACCGACCAACCCTACCCTGAAGATCATCGACATTCGGCGCATGGCACTCGCTGCAAAACAGGCAGGCGCAATCGTGGTTGTGGACAATACTTTCGCTACCCCAATTAACCAGAACCCCATTGACCTGGGAGCCGATCTGGTGATACACAGCGCTACGAAATACCTCTGCGGACACTCTGATGCCATGGGCGGATTACTAGCCGGAAGAAAAGACCTGGTGAAACAGGTGTTTGAATTCAGGGAAATCAACGGCGCCAGTTTACAGGCCGATCCTGCCTACATGATTGCAAGGGGAATGAAAACGCTCGACCTGCGGATTGGCCGTCAAAACACTTCGGCCATGCTGATAGCCAAATACCTGAAGGCACATCCCAAAGTGAAGGACGTGTTTTATCCCGGACTGGAAACGCATCCCGGACATGAAATAGCCAAAGCACAGATGCGGGGTTTCGGAGGAATGCTGAGTTTTTCACTCGATGGAGGATACGACCTGGTGGAGAAATTCCTGCCATCGCTCCAGCTTGTCCATCTTGCGGCGAGCCTGGGTTCTGTAAGCACACTTGCCGGTCCGCCGAGGACTACCAGTCATGTGGAATTAACTGAGGAGCAGCGAGCAATGCTTGGCATCCCTGAGAGCCTCATCAGATATTCTGTAGGGATCGAACATCCGGATGATCTGCTGAATGACCTGGAACAGGCACTTCAGAAAATCTAAACCATTATCATTTTCGAAAAGTTCCGAAACTAATTATTTACACATACTTTTATATTATGACCAGTAAAATATCTTATAGATCACTTTCCCTTATGTTACTTACAACGGTAGCACTGATATCCGGGATGAACTCTCCGGCCCTTGCCCAGGCAGAAAAAGCAGAAGCCGAAATCACTGCCATGATGAAGGAAATGAAGGCTGTAGGCATTTCTGTTGCTGTAGTTAAAGGCGAAGACATTGTTTACACCCATTCATTCGGACTTAAAAACATAGAGCAAAACACTCCCCTGTCAGACAATGATATCTTTAGGATAGCTTCCATATCAAAATCATTCTCTGCCACCTCTATCATGCAGCTGAGGGACGCCGGAAAGTTATCTGTAGACGACGATTTCAGCAAACTTGTCGGCTTTACAGTTCGAAACCCTAAATACCCTGAAAAAGTAATCACCCTGAAAATGGTGCTCTCCCACCGGTCGAGTATAAATGACAGCCAGGGTTATTTCAATCTGGATGTGATCAACCCTGCCAGAAATCCGGATTATGCCAAATGTTATAACGACTATGAGCCGGACTCAAAATGGCAGTACTGTAACCTCAATTACAATATGGTTGGAGCAGTTATCGAAAGAATTTCGGGTGAGCGGTTTGACCGCTATGTTAAAAAACATATCCTGGATCCTCTGGGCTTATACGGTGGCTACAACGTTGATTCCTTAGACGCCAAACGCTTTGTGACGCTGTATGAATATGATTCCGTGTCCACAAAATTTACAGCTGCGCCAATGGCTTATGTTTCCAGAAGCGAAGAGCTAAAGAATTACGTAATGGGCTACAGCACCCCTCTGTTTTCGCCTACCGGCGGAATGAAGATCACAGCTACAGACCTTGCAAAATACATGACTATGCATATGCAGCATGGAACTTATAAGGGTGTGGAGATCATCTACAAAAAGAGTTCGAAGCTGATGCAGAAGAAAATTTCCGAAGAAGAGGGGTACGCAATGGCGATAATGAATTATGGAGATCTCATACCGGGAAAAGTTATGGTTGGGCATAACGGTTCTGCCTACGGGCTTTACAGTGCGATGTTTTTTGAGCCCAAAGAGAAATTCGGAATCGTAGTCATTACCAATGGTGCATTGCCTACGTATGTGAAAGATTTCAGGGAAGTCTTGCGAAAGGCAGTAAATATCCTCTATCAGGACCTGGTCAGGTAAGTTTCCCGTATTTCCATTATTCATTGAGGCTCCTTAGGGAGCCTTTTTTTTTGAAACTTCTTCTGGATAGCCCTGATACGCATTTTGTTAAGAGGCAGAACGGGTCTGAGACAACCAAGTTTGAATAAAAAAAAAACCTGATTTGAACCGGATCTTTCCAGGGGGTTGCCAGGGGGTTGGTAGGGGTCTCGTAGGGTATCGCTAGGGTTAAAACCCCTATCAACGCACTATCAACTACCTGTCAGGTACTTAGGATACTCGAATTCACTCTTTGTCAAAATTTCATTTAAATTTGTTTCTCTCAAAACCATTCCTTAACTTAGGTATATCCTTTCATTAACCAAATATAAATTATGTCGAAAGTTATACCTGGTGCCTTAGGCACCGTTTTAGGCAGGGTTGGAAACATGGTTTTTTACCTGCTGCATGGACAAATCGTAGGCCGCACCATTGGAGTGGTCGATAAATATTCAGATGCCCAGCTGGGCAATCAGATGGAATTCGGGCTGGCTACACTCCTGCTCAATCCTGTAGACAAGTTCATCAGGGCAGGCTTCAGGACAACTCCGCGAGCAGCAGGACAAAGCTTCCACAACGTAGCCTTCTCTCTGAATAAGAAGGGTGCAATGACCGGAAAATATCCTGACATCTCCATTGACTTTTCAAAGGTCATCTTTTCGAAGGGCAGCTTACCTCTACCCATGAACGCGGAAGTGAAACTGGCAGACAAAAAGCTGCAGTTCAGCTGGGATCCTGATCTGGAAAACGCAGAGAATGATCCTTCGGATCAGGTGATGCTTGTAGCTTATTTCCCGCATAAGCTTCAGGCAATGACCGTACAAAACGGATCGCTCCGAACAGCGGGACAACATGAGATCCGCTTACCCTCATTTAAGACAACAATGGTGATTGAGACCTACATGGCTTTTATTTCGGAAGACCGTGAACGTGTATCAGACAGTATTTACCTGGGTCAGCTCATTTGGGATAAAAAATAATGCTATGGCACGTATAAAAAAATTAGATCCTTTATTAGGCGACGCCAGGGGAAGAGTTGGCCCGGCTGTCCTCACAAAAGTCCGCGGTGTTCCGGTAATTAAAATCAGGCCATCGATCAACAGAAAGCTGAGGAAAAAGAAAAACAAGGGTAAACCTGAATCTGATCAAACCCTTAAAATGGGGCTGGTTTCTCCGTTCATAAGAAAGATCAGTAATTACACATCGATAGGCTTCGACAAATATAAGACTGGAAAGGCGGCTTTTCCTTCGGCAGTGCAGTATACTATTAAATATGCCCTGGCCGGTAAAAATCCAGATTTCGTGATCAACTATCCTGAGGTTGTCATCAGTGTTGGGAAAAGGGAGCCTGCCTGGTCAAGTCAGATCTTATGTGACGACAAAAAAGTGGTCACTGTTACCTGGGAAATTCCGGAGACCGCGAATCTAAGGGAAATTGGAAATGATCTTTCTTACATTCTGTTATATGATGAAACCAAAGATAAACCTTTATTGTACAGTAACGCGAAAACACCACGGTCAGCACGAACTTTCAGTCAGCCAATGTACAAACCAAGTTTTGGTAGCACTATCCACGCATATATTTTCTTCCTGGCACCTGATGGTAAATCCCGGTCGAGAAGTGATTATGTTGGTTCAGTGACAATCCCTGCTCAAGACAAGAACCCATTAGAATTACCTCAAGAAACTCTATCCACACCATGATGAAGCAACACTTATTATTTTTCGCCATCTGTTTATCTATGATCGCCTCCTGTACAAGGGATCCAGGGAAAAAAGGAAATGCGGACAGCCCTGTTAAATCCTCCGCTCTAAAAGGTACTTGGAAACTGGTTTCGGGCAGCAAACTGTCCAAAGGGCTGACGACTGTTACAGATTATACCAGGGATCAGCAAATGATCAAGATCATCAATGACAGCCATTTTGCATTCCTGAAGCACAGCCTTAAACTAGATGCAGCAGACAGAAACAACTTTGATGCCGGCGGCGGAAGGTATCAGCTTTCGGGAAACCAATACACAGAATTTCTGGATTACTACAATGACAAAAACTGGGAAGGCAAAGCTTTTACCTTTACAGTGACGATCAAAAATGATACGCTGATCCAGACTGGGGTTGAGAAAATTGAAGGCGAAGGCATCGATCAGACAATTACTGAAAAATATGTCAAAGTCAAGTAGTTATTTAATTAATAAACACATTCCGTTATAACTTATCTATCATTGAAATTTTAGAATTTATAGTATTAAAATATTCTGTAAAGCGCAATAGATCTGGATTTATCCACCCAACGACATCATGAATATCGTTCATCACTTTAACAGTTGAAGTGAAGGCTTTTGTGCTTTATATTTAGAGTTCCCACATGCTGTCAGCTATCTATTAAGACGGGGTTCTGACAAATAATGCTGTAAATCGTGATAAGTCAAATTGTTATCTTTAAAGTAAAAAATGATTTTTATATTTGGACCGTTATGCTTAGTAAAGCCTCCTTTCAGTATATGAAAGCGTACCTCAGTAAGTTTTTAGCCCCGGCTATGTCTGGGGCTTATTATTATTCCCCCCTAACATCACACCACAGAACGGAGTATATCTAAGCTTAAATATCAAATACAATTAAAAATAATTCTTTAAAGAATATACAATAATTAATAGTATACGCTGTTTTTTCAACTTCAGAGCGGAAATTATAATCGCAAAGCTGAATACGATCAAATCAACGAACAATATGGGAGCCTCGTTGTTATCTCCACATCACAGACGAATCAAAAACAATCAAAATGAACCAGTTTAGAATAGAAGTAGCAACAGAAGGCCAGGCCCACAATTTCAACATCCGCCCGCTAGAAAACAGTGTATATGAAATTTACACCGATGAAGATAAAATCGGTACTATAGAGCTCGACGATGATAACCATGACCATTGCCTGGTTTCAGACTGCGAGCTTGACCTGCCCCTGATCAACGCGATCAGAGAAGGAATACAAGCATACCAGAAATCGCACAGCTAGAAAGCTGAACTGCGGATGTTCAAACAACTTTCCTCGCTGATAAGCAAGGCTAATCAGCTTTTAACGCATCCACAGGGTTTGCCCGCGCTACCTTATAACTTTGTGCGCTAACTGTCAGCACCGCAATAACCAGTGATACTGATCCGGCAATGAGGAAAGGCCAGACTGCAAGCGTAACTTTATAGTCATACTTCTGCAGCCAGTTGATGGCCAGCAGATAGGCGGCAGGAAATGCAATGACATTTGACAGAATCACCAGTTTAATAAAATCCTTGTTCAGCAAAACAAGTATACTCTGGAGATCAGCACCAAGTACCTTTCTGATACTGATCTCCTTCCTGCGCTGCTCTGCCATGTAAAGTGCCAGCCCAAGCAAACCGAGGCAGGAAATTAAAATGGCAAATCCCCCGAATAAATTAGACAAGACACCAAGTATCCGCTCAGTTTTCAGTTTATCTGACATACCGGAAGATACAAAAGAAAGGTTTACCGGGTAAGCAGGATTGAGTCGCTCTGCGATCTCCTTAATTGATTTCACGGAAGCATTGAGGGATTGCGCAGGATTAAGCCTGAACAACAATGTATGGCTACTGGCAGTTTCATAGTGAAAGATTGTTGGTTGCGGTTTGCTTGTGACTGTCATATTCTGGTAATCCCCGATGACCCCTACAATTCTTATATCCGCATTTCCCCATTTGATCTTTCTTCCAATTGGATTTTTTAATCCCATTAACTTCAGGGCAGCCTCGTTTACTAAAATATCTGTACCGTTATCCACAGGGTAGACCGGCCTGAGATCATTTCCCTCAATGATCTTCGCCCCAACTGTTTTAGCGAAATCATAACCTATACTTCTGTAATTTACTGTGAAAATATCCTTAATATTTTTGCCCGGCCAGGAAAGATTTCCTGTAATATGCCCTCCATTAGATGTAAAATCATCATCGTGTTCTGTGGCAGAGATAACCGCTCCGGATTTGAGCAGCTCAGACTTCAGTAAGGCTAGCTTACCGGACTGTAAAAACTCTCCTTCACGATCCATTTGCACCAGGTTATCCTGTTCAAAACCAAGGGGCTTGTTTTTCACATATTGAATCTGTGAGTAGATTACAATCGCGCAAATAATCATACAAATGGAAAGGCTAAACTGTAATACCACCAGAATTTTGCGGATAGGCAGAGAGGACTTCCCTATACCCGTAAAGCCTTTTAAAACCTTTACGGGGGTAAAAGACGACAGATAAAACGCCGGATAGCTGCCTGCAATGATTCCTGTAAAAAGTACCAGGCCGAGCAGGATCAACCAGAATGTATAAGACTGATAGCCAATTTGGATAGAGATATTCAGTAAGTTGTTAAAATAGGGCAGTGCCAGTTCGAGCAATGCAAAAGCAATGACCATCGCCAGGAAGGAAAGCAAAAGTGACTCGATAAAGAACTGCCCCATCAGCGACCTGCGGTCTGAGCCCAGGGCCTTTCGTACACCAACTTCTTTAGCTCTCTTTTCCGACTGTGCGGTAGAAAGGTTCATATAATTGATACTGGCGATCAGCAGCACACAAAAAGCCAGAAAAACAAACAGCCTGACGGTATCAATGTTTCCCCCTGCAGATTTCCCGTTTTTAAAATCATCATACAGGTGAATTCTTGTAAGCGGAAAAAGGAAAGCCTCCATGATGGTTCCTTTATCATTCATTTTAATAAGCTTCCTGATACCTGCATCCGTTTCTGCGAAAGAAGCACCTTTCTTAACTTTAAAAACGGTGTTGCAAACGATGGATGCCCAACCGCTATTTTTGTTCTCCGGATTGAGCTGATCGAAAAAAGCCCAGGTTTGCAGAACATCAAACTGGATGCTCTGGTTTTTTGGCAGATCTTCAATGACGCCAGTTACCTTAAGCTGTTGAACATTATCCCATTTGATGCGCTGCCCTATCGGGTTTTCATTACCAAAAAGCTTTTTCGCCGTGCCTTGAGTAATAACAGCCGCATTCGGTTCATTTAAAGCCGTGTTTGGATCGCCCTGCAGGAAGTGATAACTAAAGATTTTCAGGAAGGCAGGGTCAACATTTAGCGCTTCAAATTTAAACTTATTTTCCGCCCTGCTAAAAAGCACTCCACGGCCATCCGACTGAAAGCGTGCGGCTGCCTCAATGCCTGGTATTGTTTGTAATGCTGCACCGGCAAGTTTATTTGGTACGTAAGCACTGGTCATAATGCCTTCGTTGAGTTTCAGGTTCAGCTGTGCCAGATAAATATCATCAGCGTCTTTAAACTGCTCATCATACCCCAACTCGTAATTAACGTACAACAGCAACATCAGGCAACAGGAAAGCCCGATAGCCAAACCACCGATATTTATCAGCGAAAACCCGGCTTTCTTAAGGATGTTCCGTAAAGCAATTTTAAAGTTGAGGTAGAGCATAGTTATGTATTTGCTACTGCATTACGAAGAGTGTGCCACTTTGGCAAAACCCATTTTTATGTCTGCTAATCAGCAATATACTCTGCCCTGAAATAAATAACGTCCGTTAACGAACAGAACTTGTGCAATAACGAACAGCTACAAAGCTTGGCGCGGCCGGTGCCAGTCCCACACCACCAGGTTCCAGTTTTCTACTCCATCATTATAAGTTCCGATGCTCTCAAAGCCCATTCGCTCGTGGGCCTTGAGCGAGTTGAGGTTCCTTACCGAAATCTCTGTTACGCAAAGCTGATAAATGTCGTCAACAGTATCCCTGGTTTGCTGGTAGAGTCTGCTGATCATCCCACGTCCCCTGAACTCTTTGTCCACACAAACCTGACCGCCAACCACAAACTGGTAATCCATCAGGGCCCTGCCTTTATATTCCCATTTTTCAAATTCTTCAAACATAGGTATCAGGCTCGGCAGTTCATTTTTCATGTCGCCTGTCATGGCAAGGTTATATCCTACTACCCTGTCTCCGCTGAGGGCAATCACCTGTGGTATCCCCGAAGCCATTTTTCGCAGCAGCCCGAGGGTGTGGCTGGCATACACAAAACCATTGCTTTGGTGCTGATCTTCAGCTACTGAGCTGTAGTGGTTTTGTTTTTGCAGGTTAAGAATCTGTTCAAAATGGCTGTCCGTGCTGGCAGTGGTAAAGATAATGTCTGATGTTTCCTGATTCATTTCGCAGGCAAGTTAATGGGTATAGCGTAAAACAATACGGCCCTTTGCAGGGTTTAATAGCTAACGTCTAATTTGAACAAAAGATATCTGATTTGAAACTTAAAAATTTAGTATACCGCGCAGCTGCCTTTGGCGCAGTCCGGAACAGCATATCCTTATCCGGAATAACATTACTAATCTTTTTTATGGGTCTGAGCAGTTTTGCCTTCGGCCAGACCCTGCCGGTTGATTCTGTAAAAGCAGATTCCCTTAACAAAGCCAAAAAATCTCAGATAGAGGCTGACAGTATCAATAAACAGTATGATATATCTGACCTGATCCGCAAGATCGCCCATCCAAAAAGCAAGCCAAAGACAGGCAAAAAGTCAGGCATTACCGTGATTCCGAATGTCGCTTATAACCCCAGTATTGGCGCACAGATAGGCATTAAGGCTGTTGCCGGAAGAAAACTGGGTAGCGATCCCAATACCCTGATGTCTGTTGCCTCAACTTCTGCCTCAATCACCACTAAGGGGATCCTTTATTTCTATATCAACCATAATGTATATACCCCGGGCAACAAGTGGAACTTTCAGGGAAGCCTGGTTGCTGCAAAAACCGTGACCCCGGATTTTGGACTGGGGATTGGAGAAGGGTCTGATGCCACTGAGGCCGACCATGTACTGAGCAATCCCGAACGGAAAGGATATGTATACCATGCACAGTACTACAGCTTCAGGGAAAAAGTCTATAAACAAATTGATGAACACCTCTTTGTTGGCGGTGGGGTATCATTTGACGTACGCAGAAAAATTGAGGATAAAGTTTCGACTACTGACCTTACCCCATATAACATTTACAATGAGCGTTACGGCTTTGACCCGGACCATTATATGTCTAATGGTTTGTTGTTTAACGTGCAGTATACTACGCGCGACAACCAGAACCGCGCTTACAAAGGTATCTATGCCGATGTAGGTTTCAGGGGAAACCAGACCTGGATGGGGAGCACAAAAAACGCCTTGCAGTTTACTTCCGATTTCAGGAAATACTGGAGCCTTTCCAGCAGCAATCCAGAGCATGTAATTGCATTCTGGAACTGGGGATCTTACCTTATCAGTGGTGCCGTGCCGTACCTTGAATTGCCGGGAAGTGGTAAGGATCCGGGTTTCAGAAGCGGAAGAGGCTATACTGTAGGTTATTTTAAAGGGACCAAATATTCCTATTCAGAACTGGAATACCGCTTTCCGATTACGAAGAACAAATTCCTCAGTGGTGTTACTTTTTTTAATATGCAGACGGCCAATGATAATTTGGGCACCAATCTATTTGAGAAATGGCAGCCTGGTGGTGGTGGAGGTTTACGTGTGTTGTTTAACAAAGCTACCCGAACCAATCTTTGCCTGGATTATGCCTTTGGGAATTATGGGAACAAAGGATTCTTTCTGGGCTTAAATGAAGCCTTTTAATCCATATTGCGTATATTTCAGGCCTTGTTGTTAAGCAGGGAATAAGTTTACCGATACCGTATTATATGAGCGATTACAAAATGGATGCTGCAAAGGCAGCGCTTACACAAATTACAGAAGGTCAAACAATCGGGCTTGGCGCCGGCAGCACTATTGCTAAGCTCATTAACCTGATAGCTACAGAATGCAGCTTCGCCCCTTCCCTGACGCTGATATCTTCGTCTTTCAGCACTTCTAACCTGATACTGGAGAAAGGCTTAAACCTGGGCTCTACCCATACAATTAAAAAACTGGATATTTATTTCGACGGCTGCGACCAGTTTGACAAAGAACTGAATGCTTTGAAAAGCGGTGGCGGTATCCATACCACGGAGAAGATACTGGCCGCTATGGCGCTGCAGTTTATCATGATCGGTGATGAAGGAAAGTTTGCGGATCAGCTGGACCTGACGTACCCCCTGGTTATTGAAGTGCTTCCAAATGCTTTACCTTTTGTACTCAGTCACCTCAATACAAATTTTCCGGATGCCCGGTTAAACCTGCGCATGAGCAGTCAGAAAGATGGTGCTGTCATTTCTGACCATGGCAATCTGCTGGTCGACATCCACTTCAGTACGCTGCTGCCACTGGACCAGCTCAACACCAGAATCCGTATGATCCCTGGCGTGGTAGAGCATTCCCTTTTTTACCGTATGGCGGCGAAAGCCATTATCGCAGGACCTAAAGGTATCCAGACGATTACAATGTAAAGGCTACATAAGAATCTCCTGATTTACCACCCGATTTTCCTCCGCCACAGGCGATAACCACATATTGTTTTCCCCCCTGCTCATAGATTGCAGGGGTAGACATTGCCGCTGCCGGAAGTTTGGTTTGCCACAGTGTCTTTCCTGTTTTCTTATTGATAGCTCTGAAATACCCGTCAGCCGAAGCTCCTATAAACAGCAGCCCGCCTGCCGTTACAACAGGCCCGCCGAAATTCTCACGACCCGTAGCAGGAATGCCTTTTTTCTTCAGTTCCTCAAACTCTCCGAAAGGAACTTTCCATACGTATTTCCCTGTATTCAGATTGATTGCACTGATTGTCCCCCATGGAGGACTAAGCGCAGGATAACCATCCTTGGTCAGGAACTTATTATAGCCGGTAAAAGTAAATGAGGGTTTTGATGAAGTATTTGCAGTTGCGATCGGAGGACCTTTATAGGGTTTATCCTCTCCATATTTAGCATCAAGCACTAAGGTTGCCAATGCATGTTTTTCATCTTTTGACAGATGGTTAAAACCGGGCATCATTCTTCTTCCTGTAGAAAGCAATTCATTGAACTGTGCCAGGTTATATTTCTTACCTACACCAATCAAAGAAGGGTAATCGCCTGATCCTAAACGCTCAGGACCATGGCAACCCATACAGTTCTTGTTATACAGCAGTGCTGCTGCCTGCTGGTTAGTCATTTCTTTCTTACCTGAGGCCGTGTCTTTCACCATATTCAGCACCCAGGCCATTTCATTTGCATTGATGTAGAGGATATTGGTTTCCGGATCAACCGCCGGGCCGCCCCAATTTGCTCCCCCGTCATAACCGGGAAGGATGATCGTTCCTTTTTCCGTTGGTGGCGTATAGATGCCCTCAGAGCGGTAGGTTTGGAACCTGCGTTTGATATCCTCATACGAAGAGTCGCTGCCCAGATGGTTGAGGTCCTTTTCGGTCATGATGGTTCTCACAAAAGGTTTTGGCAGCACCGGGAAGGGCTGGGTTTTGCTGAGGTGTTCCCCTTCAACAGCACCATTCAGAGGTACAGGTTTTTCGACAATCGGGAAGAGCGGCTTTCCGCTGTTGCGGTCAAATACAAAGATCAGCCCTGTTTTTGTGGTTTGCACCACGGCATCTACTTTTTTCCCATCTCGCGTTAAAGTAACCAGTACCGGCGGACTGGAAATATCCATGTCCCACACATCATGGTGAATGGCCTGAAAATGCCATTTAAGTTTTCCTGTGGCTGCATCGATTGCAACTATGGAGTTTCCATAGAGGCCATTACCCGAACGGTCGCCTCCGTAAAAATCGTTGGTAGGACTGCCTACACCTGCAAACATAAGTCCCGTTTTGCTGTCGAGGCTAAAACCAGACCATGCGTTGGCAGAACCCATTTTTTTGTATGCTGTGGGGTCATCCCAGGTTTCAAACCCTGGTTCTCCAGGGTACGGCACAGTATGGAATATCCATTTCTGCTCTCCGGTTTTCACATCAAATGCACGAATGTGGCCTGGAGTAGTTTCGCTGACAGCCCCGCTGACAATAAAGAGATCTTTGTAGATCATCACAGGCGAAGTGGGAGAAATAGAGAGGTCTTTCTCATCTCTGCCCAATCCTTTCCTGAGGTCGATACCGCCATCCGTACCAAAACCGGGAACCAGCTTACCTGTTTCAGCATTTACTGCAAATGCTACAGGGCCAACTGTATAGATGATCCGCTTATCGCTGCCTTCGTTCCAGTATGTAACGCCCCTGTTCATGTTTACGCTGTTTCTGTGCCAGGTTTTGTTGGCTACAGAATCTGCCGGGTCAAAATGCCATTTTTCTTTACCAGAAGCGGCATCAACAGCAAAAAGTTTCATTTTTGGGGATACCCCGTACAGGGTATTACCAATAATAACCGGATTACATTCCATGATGCCGTAGCGGGAGGTATCGCTGTTTTCCGAATGGTAAACCCAGGCTACTTTCAGCTGTGCTACATTAGAGGTATCAATTTGATTTAATGATGAATACTTGATATTCTCAGTGCTGCCGCCATATACCTGCCAGTCATTATTCTTATTTTTGAGGAAATATAGTGTACAAACAGCGATCCCTGCTGCCAGTATCAGGGTAATCGCTGCCTTCGTTTTTGTTATTGCCATGTTATTGATTAACGCTGCGCATGCAGTTGATATTTTAAATAAAATCTGGTTAATATATTTATTTAAACATCTTTATTTCCTACCTATCTAAAATTTTATACTTTTTTGCCTCTGCGGAAAATAAAAAAACAGATATTGAGCTGACCTGAACCAAACATTTTATGAAGAGAAGAGATGTAATCAAAAGCCTGGCGATACTTCCCGTTTCAGTTGCTGTTCCCCAGTCTTTAACCGCAGCGGTCCCACCCTCCCCCTCAAGGAGAAAAAGCGTTTATGAAGCGATTGGGGTTAAGCCCCTGATCAATGCGCGAGGCACGGTGACAGTAATTGGTGCCAGTAAAGTACTGCCAGAAGTACGTGAGGCTATGGATGCTGCTATCGATGAGTTTGTACAGATTGACGAACTAATGGACGGCGTAGGGAAACGTCTGGGAGAACTTATGGGCACCGAATCCGGCTGTGTGACTGCAGGAGCCTCTGCTGCAATTACTGCAGCTACCGCTGGATGCGTTACCGGCGGTGATCCTGACAAAATCTGGATGATCCCCAACCTGACGGGAATGAAAGATGAGGTAGTGATTACCTCCTACTCGCGCTCTGCATATGATGCAGGCTGTAAAGCAGTTGGGGTGAGAATGATACAGGTAGCCGACCTTAGTGAGCTGCATGCCGCTCTGGGTCCGAGGACAGCAATGGTTTATCTTTTATCGGGAGCAGAATCTGAAAACGGCCCCTTATCTTTAGCTGCGATTGCGGCAGTCACCAAACCTTTAGGCATACCCATTCTGGTTGATGCAGCCGCCGAAGGTCCTGAGAATCCGAACCCACATATCGTGCAGGGCGCCGATCTGGTGGCTTACAGCGGTGGAAAATACTTGCGCGGGCCGCAGTGTGCCGGACTCCTGATAGGCCGAAAAGACCTCATTATGGCAGCAAGGATGAATACCGGTCCCCATCATGGTTTTGGCAGGGGCTTTAAAGTTGGCCGGGAGGAGGTGATTGGCATGCTGACGGCAGCAGAGATGTGGTTTAAACGTGACCATGCCGCAGAGCAGAAATTATGGAACATACGCCTCGGGTACATCGCCAGGCAGCTGCAATCCCTGCAGGGAGTAAGCACTGTTATTAAGCAGCCTGTGGGCCGTTCGAACCCCAGTCCTGATCTGATCATCTCATGGGATCCTGCAATCATAGCCTATACCGGGCAGCAAGTGGAGGATCTCCTCTGGAATGGCAGCCCCCGGATATCAGTTGGTGCTGCCGGCAGTTACTTTCAGCCTAACCAGAAAACGAGCATTCTTGTGAATTCCTCACAACTGAGCGATGGAGAAGAGAAAATAGTTGCCAGTCATATTTTTGAAGTGCTGTCTAAGCCTGCTGCCAAATCACAGGCAGCAGTTCCGGCAGCAGCTGATTTGAGCGGTCACTGGGATGTTGAAACGAAATTTTATGCAAGCGCTGTGAAGCAGAGCTTCATGATTGAGCAAAAAGGCAATACTTTAAGAGGAACTTATACCGGAAGCATTGGCTCCAGAGAGCTCACCGGTACCATAAGCGGCCAGGATATTCTTATCCGCAGCACTTATGGTGTGGATGGCGCCCGGGTACATTCTTTCTTTACGGGTAAAATCAGTGGCGAGGTAATGGAAGGCGAACTCAGTGTAGGAGAATATGGCCAGGCAACATGGAAGGCTATGCGGCATCAGTTTAAGATGAAGTAAGCTCGTTGAGCTGCGCTGCAGATTCTTAATTCAAACCCAGGATCTGCGATGCCGAATTCCTGGTATCCACTTTTTCGATCACCTGGCTGATCATTCCTTTTTGATCAATCAGAAATGTAGTTCTTGTAGTGCTGAATCCCATCACACCGTTTCTCTCTTTTTCAGACCATACACCATACTTCATATGAATGGATTTGTCTACATCGGCCAGCAGCGAAAACGGCAGGGAATTTTTCTCTATGAAACCTTTGTGCGAAGTTTCATCATCGGTACTTACACCAATGATTGTGTAGCCCTGTTTTGTAAGCTCATTAAAATTGTCGCGAAAGCTGCAGGCTTCAGCAGTGCATCCGGAACTGTTATCTTTAGGATAAAAGTATAACACAACTTTTTTCCCCTTATACTGTTTCAGCGAAACCGTTTTACCATCCTGGTCTTTGGAGATAAAATCGGGCGCCTTATCACCGGATTTCAGTTTGGTTTGTGCATAACCCAGCGCCGGGGCCAGCAACACAAAAAACAGGAAGATTGACATCACTTGTTTCATAATTTTTTTGGTTTAAAAAACTAAATAGTTTGCAGTAAAACTACTGTAGGCCATATAGGTTTTAAATAATAAAAAATGTTTAGCTTAGTGTTCTAAATACACACAGCTGGGATTATTTACAGAAACAGCAAACAATACGCTCCAACACCTGTTTAAGGTACAAATTAACCTATTTATATGAACATCATTCCTAACGAAAAAAAACTGACCTCTTCCATTATCTTCATCAATTTAGCCTCTCTTTTTACAGAATACTGCAGGGAAAACTGTGACGACAACGTTTTGTATTACAAACGTGATAATGATGTGATTACCATCAGCAAAGATGCAGAGGCCATCATGAATATTATAGTAACAGATGATGATGTACGCATCAATCAGCTTGTTATGCATGATGACCTTTTTCAGTCGAGCAGAAAATTCATCCAGACACTGGTAAATTAGAAAGCAGACACAGGCTTTGCCCTGCTCATATTTATCATCCGATTGAAATAAAAGACAACAGAGTTAAAATTAGAACAGTTTAAATTTTAACTTTGTTTTCTCATCAATCAACATGGAGCAAAGTGAATCATTAATCGAGCATGGCCCTCGTCTGGCCATTATAACCATAACAGCAGTTTTTTGCGCATTACTCGAAATTATTGATACTACGATTGTTAACGTAGCATTGAATAATATGAGGGGCAGTTTAGGGGCTACGCTCAATGAAATCAGCTGGGTAATCACTGCCTACTCACTTGCCAATGTGATTGTGATCCCCTTAACCAGCTGGCTTTCCCAGCAGTTCGGCAGGCGGAATTATTTTGCAGCATCAATTGTTATTTTTACAGTCTGTTCTTTTTTATGCGGAAATGCAACTTCGATCACGGAGCTCATCATTTTCAGATTTCTGCAGGGAATGGGCGGTGGCGCCTTATTGGTTACCTCACAAACTATCATTACTGAAAGCTGGCCACCAGAAAAGAGGGCGATGGCACAAGCCATTTATGTCCTCGGGATTATTGTTGGCCCAACCCTCGGGCCGCCACTTGGTGGTTATATCGTTGATAACTATTCCTGGCCATTTATCTTTTACATCAACATTCCTGTAGGCATACTGGCTGCTATTTTGACCATACAGTTTGTTCGCAGTCCCAAATATGGTTCAAAGCGCTCGGCGAGCGAGGTAGACTGGCTTGGGATTATTTTGTTGACAGTAGGGATATCATCCCTGCAATACGTTTTGGAAAAAGGCCAGGAAGACGACTGGTTTAACAGTAAACTGATCATTACCCTGTGTATAACAGCAGTTTTGGGTTTGTATCTTTTTATATGGCGGCAGCTGGAAGCAAAATATCCCGTTGTCAACCTGAGGGTACTTAAAAACGGGAACCTGCGTATGGGTGTTATGCTCTCATTTGTCATGGGCTTCGGCACATTCGGTTCTACCTTTGTCATTCCACAGTTTACCCAGTCTATCCTGGGCTGGAGTGCCCAGCAGGCAGGCGTGCTGCAACTTCCAAGCACATTATTTGTGGCGGTGATGATGCCCCTGGTGGCTATCCTCATTCAAAAAGGTGTACAGCAGAAATATCTTATTGCAGCAGGCATGTTCATCTTTTACATCTTCTGCATGTTGTGTTATAAAATCATTGTTCCTGATACCAGTTCTGATGATTTCTTCTGGCCGCTGATGGTGCGCGGACTAGGTCTTGGCCTGCTTTCTGTACCTGTAAGTACGATGTCACTTTCCACGCTGAAAGGACAGGAAATTGGTCAGGGCGCTGCTTTTACCAGTATGATGCGGCAGCTGGGCGGTTCATTTGGAGTAGCATTGATATCCAATATGCTGACCCGCGAAACGAGTATCCACCGTACCTCACTGGTAAGCCATATGAACGCCAATGATACGAATGTGCAGGACAGGGTGTCTCAACTCGCCTCGGGCATGCAGCATCACGGATTTGACCTTGCTACCGCCAGGAATATGGCCTATGGAATGCTTGATGGCATTGTTACAAAACAGGCAACCCTGCTCTCCTATATGGATATCTTTATGTTTGTGGGTATTGTCTTTATTATTTTCGTGCCACTGGTAATGTTCTTTGTTAAAAAATCTACCGCCAAAGTAAACCTGGCTGATGCGGCGCATTAATCTGCTTAAATAAATGATTACTTTTGTATAATGAATACCAATGAAAAGGCTGAACTGGTTGCAGAATTTTGCCAGCTTATACTGGAGCTGAGATACAGGCTGCGCAAAATCTTTCAGGTGAAACTGAGGGAAGCAGATATAGACATTAGTTTTGAGGTACTGGAGATCATGAAAGTGCTGCTGAAACGTGACGGCATGATACAGCAGGAACTGGCGGATGTGCTTTTCAAGGACAAATCCAACATGACCTATCTGATTGACAATATGGTAAAGGCGGGATGGGTCACCCGGAAGGAAGATGAGAGCAACAGACGTATCAAACTGATTTTTCTTACTGATGAGTCGCGGGAACTGAACCACCGGCTGGCACCACTTGCAAAAGAATGCTTCCTGGCACTGGCCAAAGATGTGCATGAACTGCAGGTCAAATCAGGCATTGAGATTCTCACTAAAATGAACAGTTCCCTGTTGGAAGTAATTGTATAAACATTAGCAGAAAAAATCCATGTCAGAGGTAATTCATACATTTAAAAAAGTAGTTTACCGATGCCAATGTACAGTTGAGGGCTTTTACATTGTAATGGCCTTACTATTCCTCATATCGCCGGTTCAGGGTTTTGCCCAATATTACCCTGCTGCACCCAGGGTAGCACAGGAACAGTTGAACCTGCTGCGCAGCAGGCTTCCCCAGTCGGCCACTGCAGAAAGAATAACAATCCTTAATGCGCTCAGCAACTTATACTTTAATAAGCCAGTCAGAAAAAGACAGGATCTTGCCTTATCCATGAATTATGCCAATAAGGCGCTGGCAATAAGCAAAAAAAACAGGGATGAAAAGGGACGTATTGAAGCCTTGCTGATGCTTGCAGACCTGTATACTGTCCTCGATCAGCTGCCTGCCGCAGAAAGCATCCTCAGGCAGCTGCCCGATCAGGCCAGGCTGAAACTGCTGCTCAACCTGAGTTACAAATACTGGCTGAAAGACCAGGAACAATACTACCCGATGGCACTGGATTTTGCTGGTCAGGCGCTGGTACTGAGTAAAAAGCTGCATGATGTGCCTCTTGAAATTATGGCGCGGAAAGATATTGCGATGATCCATGCAGAACAGCGCTTACCTGAGGCAGAACAGGAGTTGCTGGATGTGGTTAAAAGGTACCAGGCCATCCGCTATCCATATCTGCATTATGTCTATCTCCTGCTTACGAACTATTATTATGGCACTGCCGATCCGGACAAGGCTTTATACTACTCCCAGCAGTCGGTCAACAGCATTAAGAATACGCGCGACAGTACTGCGGCTGGTGATGTATATATTTACCAGGCCAAAGTATGCACCGACAACGAAGATTATGTGGAGTCCATCAATTACAGCCACATTGCAATGGCTTATTATGAAAAACATGCAGGCATGTTCCACCTGTCCCACCCTTTTGTTCTGGATGTAATCAGTAACAATTACACAAAGATGCTGCGCTTTAATACTGCCCTGAGCTATTTACGGCGGACAATCCGCAATTACCCTCCTAATTCTGCTACTGACAGTTTACTCTATCTCTCAATGGTTGGCGGAAGCTACCGGGGTTTAAAACAATACGTCCGGGCAGAACCATATTTCAAGAAGATGTATGCCATCAGTTCCGGAAAACATATACTGGAAATGTTTGCAAACCTGCGTATGGGACAGCTCTATGTGGAGTCGCGGCAGTACGCAAAGGCGCGTCCCTATCTGTATAAAGCTTTGAGCCATTCAAAAAAGAATTTGCCTATTTCCGATCAGCGTCATTTCCGCTACATGTTATTTCTTACGGATTCTGCTACTAACCACTACCTGGCTGCAATTCGACACCAGAATATGTTCAACAGCCTGGCTGATCACAATTCCCGTCTGTTCAAAGACCGGGAAGTGAAACGTTTGCAGATTGCCTTTGAAACGCAGAAAAAAGAAGCGGAGATCAGGCAGAACAGTCAGAATATCGCTATGTTGAAACAGCGCACCCGTGCGCAGCAGGATAAACTCCGGCAGGCGCAGCAGATCAGAAACCTGACCGGCGGCGGTTTACTGCTTGCGGTGATTATTATTGCCTTGCTTTATCACCAGTACCAGCTCAAACAGCGGAGCAGCCAGCTTGTGATGGGGAAAAATGTAGTGATCACCGAAAAGAATACCCTGCTGGAACAGCTGCTTACCGAAAAAGAATGGCTGCTCAAGGAAGTGCACCACAGGGTGAAGAACAACCTGCATACGATATTCTGCCTGCTGGAAAGTCAGGCTGCATTTCTAGATAACGATGCCTTGAAAGCCATTGAGAACAGTCAGAACAGAATATACGCCATGTCTCTAGTTCATCAGAAACTTTATCAGTCGGACGATATCAAGGAAGTAAATATGGCGCTTTATTTTGCCGAATTCCTGCTGTTTATAGCAGACAGTTTTGACCTGAACGCGCGTCGTATCCGCATTGTTCAGGATGTTGAGGCTATTAAACTGAGTATCGCTGTAGCAATGCCCATGGCGCTGATTTTGAACGAGGGGCTCACCAACGCGATAAAATATGCATTCGAAGGGCGGGAAAAAGGGATCATCAGAGTATCGCTCCGGCAATATGAAAGAATAGAACTTGTAATTGCGGATGACGGCATCGGAATGAAAGATGTGGACAATCTGGAATACAATTCCCTGGGAATCCAGCTGATGCGCGGTTTAAGTGCCGATATTGGTGCCACGATCAATTTCGAAGTGAACAATGGCACCATCATCACCATTAAAATCTGATTTCTTTATCACTGCGGATATCTGCATACTCATCCGGGTGCCTGTCAAACTGAACCTGCACATAGGCACACATTGGGATCACCTTCAGATGATTTTCGCGCACATAGCTGGTCATTGACTGTAGCAGTTCTCCTGCATAACCATTGCCTTCCTGATCGGGATCAACCTCTGTATGGAAGACCGTCATATCTCCATCATTGATCTCTACAATCATTTCTCCAATTTTCTCTCCATCAAGGTACAGGTTAAAAGCAGAGGGTTCATTTTCTAAAGTTTCAAATTTAACAGCTGTCATCATTGTTAGGGTTAAGGTGTATTTATAACCAATATAGGTCATAATGGTTTGAAAGATCAGAAAAGTTAGCGGGCTTATCTTATCTTTGAAAACCCCGGAAATCTTAAATACAGCAAATGGTGAAAACAGAAAAGCAAAGTACAGTGCCTTTAAAAAAAGTATTAGGTTTGGTTTTCGGCATATCCATTATTGTAGGCAGCACTATCGGCGCTGGTATTTTCCGCGTTCCTGCGAGTATCGCCCTGCTTCTGCCAGATAAGTTTTTAATACTCTCCTGCTGGCTGATTACCGGCCTGTACATTTTACTGTGCGCAAGTTCATATGCTGAATTAACGGCAATGATTCCAAAGGCAGGTGGTTCCTTTAATTATATCAAAAGGGCCTTTGGATCTTATGTAGGATTTGCCGCCGGCTGGTTTGATTTTATACTGAATGTAGGTGCGCCTGCATTTTTCTGCATAGTTTTAGGTGAATATACTGTTTTGCTATTCCCCTCTCTGACGGGCTACAGCAAAGAGGTTGGTATTGGTTACTTAACCGTCTTTACGCTCCTAAACCTGCCTGGGATCAGGATCAGCAGTGCCACACAAAAAGTAACCAGCATCTTAAAAGTGATCTTTTTACTGGTTCTGGTAACGGGCTGTTTCCTGGCAAAACCACAGCTGAACCCGGGCACTTTAATTCCCTCCGCAACTGTATTCAACGGCACACTGATCATCGCTTTCTTTAAGGCTATGCAGCTTATTCTGAGTACGTACGACGGATGGATGGCGGTTTCCTTTTTTGCGGAAGAGGATGAAAACCCCGGAAAAAATATTCCAAGGTCCTATTTTATAGGTGCCATTACCGTCATCATTCTATACCTGCTCATCAACGGGGCAATTTTGTATGTACTTCCACTTAAAGCGATAGCGCAATCGCCCCTTGCAGCCTCTTCCGCTGCCGCCGTTGCCTTTGGCAGCTGGAGTTCGATCGGGATTGATATCATTGCCATTTTTGTGGTGATCAGTATCCTGAACGCCTATATGCTGATCCCTTCGCGCATACTTTTGGGTTTAAGCAGGGAAGGTTATTTTATCAGACAGGGCGCACAGCTGAATAAAGGAGGTACACCCTATTTTTCTTTGCTTCTCTGTTATGTGATCACGATTATTTTTATCCTGTATAATACTTTTGAGCAGGTTTTCTCCCTGGCTGCCGTCATGCTCACAGTAGTAACTGCTTTCTCCTTTGCCTCTCTGCTGGTTCTGAGAAAAAAAGAGCCTGATCTTCCCCGGCCTTACAAAGCCTGGGGTTATCCTTATATGACCATTCTCGCATTAACGGTAACCTTGATTCTATTTGTTGGATTCGCCATCAGCGATACCAGAAGCTTTTTGATTGTTGCTGTGCTGTTCATTTTATCCTATCCTTTTTACAGATTATTGAAACGGAAGAACGATATTTGATAGCGTATGACAAGGACTTCTGAAGCATTACCTCCAAATATTTTAAAAACCAAACAACATTTTGAAATTCTTGACGGATTAAGAGGAATAGCGGCAATTGCCGTGGTGCTGTTTCATTTTATGGAAATGGCGATTACAGATTACAGTAAAAACTTTATCGGACATGGATTTCTGGCAGTGGATTTTTTCTTTTGCCTGTCGGGCTTTGTCATAGGCTATGCATATGATGACCGCATAGCGAAGATGGGTATCCTGGAGTTTTTCAAGTCAAGGATCATCAGGCTGCATCCGCTGGTAATTGCAGGATCAGCATTGGGTGTACTGGCATTTTTGTTTGACCCTTACGGGGGGCATCCCGAGCTGTACAGTGCAGGAAAAACAGCCCTTATCTTTGTAACCTCGGTGTTGATGATCCCTTATCCGGTAGTGACCGAAAGGAGTTTTAACCTATTCAATATCAATGCACCGGCATGGTCCTTATTCTGGGAGTATGTAGCCAATATATTTTATGCCCTGTTTCTTTACCGGATTGGCCGCAACCTGCTCTGGATCTTAACATTGCTTTCTGCAGCGCTTATGTGTTATGTGGCCTGGCATTCAGGTAATCTGATGGGTGGCTGGGGAAAAACTACCTTCTGGGATGGCTGCGTCAGAATCTCTTTTTCATTTTCAGCGGGGCTGCTGATCTACCGTTCCAACTGGATCATCAGGAACAAACTCGGCTTTGCCGGCATCGGCATCCTGTTATTTTTGGCCTTTGTCATGCCTTTCAGCAAGTGGAACTGGATAACAGAACCGCTTGTAGTGCTCATTTATTTCCCCCTGCTGATTGCACTGGGTGCGGGTGCACAGTTATCTTCCGGCCTTAAAAAATTCTGCGAATTTGCAGGGAAAATTTCCTATCCGCTGTATATGACACATTATGTGGCAATATGGATTTTTCTAAACTACTACACTACTCATAAAGTAAGCACTTCAGAGCTGGCGCTGATAGTTATTACCGGGACGATCCTGCTCATCGGGCTTTCCTGGCTGGTCATGGTTTTTTATGATATACCTGTGAGAAGGTATCTGACGGGCAAAAGGAAGTTGCCCCTAAGCACAGGAAATAATTAATTGTCACAAAACAACATATGCTATTGTATTAATGCCTCGTTCTAGTTAACTTAATGTTACGAAAACGAGCAAATGAAAAACCAGAACACAGCAACAGACAGCAAAGAAAAACCAGCCGGGAAAAATGTTTCTGTTACCTACAAACTCAGAAAGTCAGCTTTTGTCAGCTTGCTGGACAATGGATTCAGTATCGGTTATGTAAACATTGATTTGCTGGCCGACCAGGATACCGATGTAAATAGTTTTTCTACCAAAGATGGTAAGTTCTATCCCTGCCTGATGGAGGAAGGCGGCCTGCAGGTTACTTTATATGCTGAAGGTAAAACCGGTGATTTCTGGACGCTTGAACTGGAAGTTGATGGAAAAGCGCTGGCTGCAAACCCGATCAGGACGGAAACAGATGAGCGGGGACATCTTGACTTTGATAACCTTATCAACTGAAAGATGAAAGCGCTATACCTCATTTTTCTGGCGGCCCTATCGCTGCATTTCAGAGCAGCGGGCCAGCTTGTGGCTGAAGATGCCAGAGGCGAATCCTCTATCCTGCTGCATGCTTCCAGTGTGTCCTTCAATCTTTCTGAAGCAGCACTTGCCGCCAACTGGAACAATTTCAGAAAGCTGGCGGTAGAAAAGCCGAAGCAAACCATCTGGGGGATCGCAGCACGTGGCAGCAATGCCGAAGGCCTTTCTGAATTGTTTAACGGCGGGCAGTTTACCCCCCAGTCGAGGATCAGCGGCTTTATCGGACTGAGGAAAAGCTATCAGACTTCGGCCTTTGAACTCCTGAAACGTATCCGTGATATCCAGGCCTCAGCAGACTTTCCCAGCGAGGCAGCAATTAACATGGTGAAGCAACTGAATGAGCGTGTGAAAAGTGCAAGGGAAAGGCAGCCTTCCAAAGCCCTCAGCATTTATATCAATGCAGGTCTGAATACCGATAATTTTAAACTGTATGCCGATAACAGTAACAGTACTCTGGCGGCCAGGTTCAGAACGGTAAGTTTCCGCGGTGCCTTTGCCGCAGCAGGCCTCAATTATGAATATGGCCCCAGATGGACGCTTGGATTATCGGCCGGCTTTGAACGTTATAATAACCTGGATTCGCTGGGGAGCAGCGATTACAGACTCAGCAATACTACCACATCAGGAAATTCTGAGCTGTCAACAGAGACCAAATATCATGCTTACAGGGGTGAATACATCGCCTACAACAGGATCAATTTCAAAACTGATGCACTGTACTTTGCAAAGCTGAGCGATGATTACCGGCTGGTTTGGAATACCCTGTATACCCGCCTGTTTTTTCCTGTGCAGGAAAACAGGATCAACAAGCTGATCCAGGCCGGCACAGCAATGAACATTTATAAAAGTGAGGGCAAATTTGCCGGAGGGCTGTATGCCCAAAGCAACGATCTGTTCAACAGCCTGCACAGCGCCGAAAGATTTCATGAGCGGATATCTTTTGGTATAGTGGCAAAATATGCATTCAGCAGTATCATGAGCAGGGACTTCCCGAAATAACCCACATGGCCATTAAAATTGCTCATGGCGTCTGCGTACCGGACGACAGCCTTTTGCCTACCACAGCCCTGGTTGATATTGAAGGATTATTAAAGAGGGATAGCCAAAGGAACTGCCCGCAGCTTTTGCATACGGGCCAGTTCCATGGTATCAACGAGATTTCCGGTGAGAGTGTTAATCCAGTTAGTTTCTGACAGTCGGGTATTTAATTCCTAACTGCTCCAGGTAAGTTTTGTATTTAGCAGGATTGTAATAGAATTTCTTCATTGCAGGCCTGTATTCTTCCATAATTTTTTTGTTCAGTTCAATTGCCGGTTTATCCGTAGCCGAAATCAGGGGAATATATTTTGTCTCTTTTGTCTGTACCTCTGCAAAATAAGTTTTGGCGCTTTTTAACAGTTCCGGATTGGTGAAGAGCTCCAGTAGGGTCATGGCTTCTGCTTTCGCTCCTGCGGTGACACCTTTGTGCGCAATCGGCGTTGCCATAGAGATAGCATTTGCCCAGTTGTGCCCCGGTAATCCGGGGATGTTTGAAGGATATCTGAGTACGATAGTTGGAACTGTCCATGAAATATCGGCGATATCATCTGATCCACCACCTCCGGTTGAAAGTGATGCTGAAGGTTTCGACAAGCCATTTAATTTGGTTGGCAGTCCTTCTTCGGGCGACTTCAGTTCTTTCTGAATGCCGTGTGCAAGTGCCTGATCTTCGGCTGTCCAAACAGGCAAGCCAACAGACTGGATGTTTTTCTCCATGGCTTCGGCCATAGGCTGGTTAAAGTGACCCGGCCATGCACTGCCCAAGACGGTATAAGTCATTTTCGTATCCGTCATCTTTGCTGCTGCTTCGGCAATCTTTATACCGTCCTTGTACATCTGCATGATCTTTGGATATGATCTTTCACGGAAATAATACCATACTGAAGATTTAGAGGGAACTACATTGGGCTGGTCTCCCCCATCAGTGATTACATAGTGTGAACGCTGTGTGGTTTCCATATGTTCGCGGTGGTAGTTCCAGCCCAGGTCCATCAGTTCAACTGCATCAAGCGCACTTTTTCCTTTCCAGGGTGCACCTGCGGAGTGTGCAGATTCACCCTCGAAGTCGAACCGCACCGAGATCATTCCATTACCGCCGCCATCACCATAGCTGGTGCCTAAGTTACTGGCAACATGGGTAAAGATACAGGCATCAACATCTTTAAAGTACCCGTCCCGTACGTAATAGGCTTTTGTTCCCAGCTGCTCTTCCGCCACACCTGGCCACAGCATAATCGTTCCGGGAAGTTTTTCCCTTTCCATGATTTTTTTGAGGGCCAGTACGGCTGTAATATTTAAGGGTTCCCCACTGTTGTGGCCTTCGCCATGTCCCGGCGCCCCCGGAATGATCGGGTCATGATAAGCAACACCGGGTTTCTGGGACGCTTTAGGAATACAGTCGATATCACTGCCGATGGCGATGAAAGGTTTGCCCGATCCCCATTTTGCAGTCCAGGCTGTTGGCACACCTGCTATACCCTGCTCTATTGTAAATCCATTTTTCTTCAGGATATCAGTGAGGTATTTTGATGTTTCGAACTCCTGGAATCCCAGTTCGCCGAAACTAAAGACCATATCCACCATCACCTGGGTGTTTTTCTGCTGATTGTCGATTTCTTTTCTCAGTTCAGCTTTCAGGGCTTCCAGTTTTGCCGGCGCAAGCTGTGCACTGGCTGTTTGCGGGTTCAGGGAACCCAACGCCACCATACCAACCGTACTGCAGGAAATCAATGCCTGTTTTAAATAAGATCTTTTTTTCTTTTCCATTTTATATATGGGTGTAGGATAGTAGCATTAAGGAGAATTATTTGGTGCTTTCGGTACGGACGGTTGGGTATTTAATGCCCAGCTGCTCCAGATAGGAAGCGTACTTTTTCGGGTTATAATAGTTCTTCTGCATCTCAGGACGGAATTCTGCCATGATTTTTTTGTTCAGTCCTATCGCCGGTTTATCCGTAGCCGAAATCATTGGGGTGTACTTGATGTCTTTGGTTTGTACCTCTTTAAAGTACGTCCAGGCTTCCTTAATGATTTCCGGTTTCACCAGCATGTCAAGTACCGTCAGGGCTTCGGCTTTTGCACCTGCAGTTGCACCTTTGTGCGCTATTGGTGTAGCCATTGTGATTCCACTTGCCCAGTCGTGCCCTTTTAAACCCGAGACATTTGAGGGATAGCCCAAAACTATAGTGGGCACATTCCAGGATATATCACCGATGTCATCTGATCCGCCACCACTCCATGCTGCACCCGCAACAGGTCTTCTCAAAGTATCTACTGCTGTTGGCAGCCCTTTTACCATCTGGGGAGCATTGGGGTTCAGTTCTTTCTGTGTGGCCAGTGCCAGTTGTTTATCTTCTTCTGACCATGCCGGAAGACCTACTTTTTTGATATTTTCATACATGGTTTCGGCAATGGATTTGTTCATAAATCCCGGCCATGCACTTCCCAGAACTTCGTAGGTCATCTTTGTGTCTGTCATCGAAGCTGCTGCTTCAGCGATTTTCAGCCCATCCTTATACATCTGCATTACTTTAGGGTAATCCTGTTCGCGGAAATAATACCATACGGAAGCTTTTGAAGGTACGACGTTTGGCTGATCTCCCCCGTCTGTGATCACATAGTGTGAACGCTGA
>Ga0308163_10000591_pt1 | contig 59227 bp, 50 predicted proteins | sample PhyTR1_FD_201037 | JGI IMG/M metagenome (GOLD analysis project Ga0308163, IMG submission 201037) | Phyllosphere microbial communities from UC Gill Tract Community Farm, Albany, California, United States - DLSLT.R1 | ecosystem: Host-associated > Plants > Phyllosphere > Unclassified | place: USA...
ACTCAACTTCGGAGCCGTGTCGCACACCCGGCCAGAAGAAGCGTCCTTGATTCAAACGCCGGGCGGCAAGCCAAATCCCCACGCCGTCATGCACCAGCACTTTCATTCGATTGGCGCGGCGGTTGGCGAACAGATAGGCACAGTGCGGCTTCGCCGCACCGAACACCGCCACGACTCGTGCGAGCGCGGTTTCAGTGCCGGCGCGCATGTCCATGGGCTCGGTGGCGAGCCAGATGGAATCGACGCGGATCATCGCAGCAGGTCTCGTAGGAAAGCAGAACACGCCGCTGCATTTTCTGCTGGCCAACTCACCACGACTACACCTTTTGGATGCGGCACTTCGATTCGGATCGTGGCAGGAAGGGCCTGATGCATCGGCACCGGCGGCGAAGTCTTGACCGGGATGAAGGCAGTTTGCAGTGCCAGGTTTTTCTGCGCATGCACCCGAATCCATTTATGGACGAGGTTTGCATTGAGGTTGTGGGTCAAGGCGACATTGGCAATTGAAGTGTCAGGATGGGCGCACTCAGTAATGACCTGGGCCTTGAAGGACTTGGAATAGGAACGGCGTTCTTGTGGCATGGGCGTCCGCTTAAAAAGGCTAAAAATGGTGTCCACTTAAATTTAGGTGGACACCATCGCCTTAACCGATGGCATCAGGAAGATGTGTTGCTCGGACGGTTACATGCCATGTGAGCTATCAGGCCATGGTCACTTGCAGTAGGTTGCCCAAAGCTCATTACCTCCGGTAGCGAAGCTTTGGCTCATCATAGTGATAAACGAGGGAAATCAGATGTCCGCTTTGGGTCGATTGCTGCCTCAGGGCCAATTCCGCGAAGCGGGCTTCGTAGAAAGTAGACCGCTTCGCGAAATTAGTTAGAGATGAAGGCATCCTGGTCAAGCCAACTTTTGTCGACCGGCAGAAATCGGCGCATAAGCGACCATCCGATGCGAACCGCATTTGTCTTTCGTATGCTATGGTTTTTTTGATGCGTGCTGACCTTATGGCGTATTGATATAGAGGACATGGACTGCAGGAGTCGATGACAGCTCTTCAAATCCAGCTTGATGCTGTGATTGCACAGATAGGGGGCAAGATGGTATCCGGTGAAATGCAGATGCAAGCAGTACCTGACCGCAAGCCTAACAAACAATGTTGGATGCTGTTCAAGGTGGCTAATCTGGACCGACTACAAACGCTGCAGCGTGGCCTGCTTTACATGAATAGCGTCGACTATTTCGCGAAGCTTGAAGGTGAAGCCGGCGCTGCACTTCGAAGGGACGCGCTTGAAAATGTGTACCTTAAGCTCAGCTCTGGCATGAGGGAGGGGGTACGCAGCGAGCTCGCACTTCAGGTTGAAGGTCACGACGAAATCGTATTGAATCCTGAGACAATCTTGACCCTCAATTTACCTCGACCTGAAAACGTCATGGTGTACTGCCTGGGTTCTGTATCAGCCGGACGTGACGGTCAGATTTGGGGACTCGACAACGGAATGCTTCAGTTCAGTGAGCGTTTCCGAGAATTTGGTACCCATGTCCTTCGTATTACGAGCCATGCAGAGTTTTCTAAAAGGCTTTCAAAAGCCATCGCGACCCATCCTCTCCTTTATGATTCTCCCTTCTTTGAAGGTGGCTACGGCCAGGTCGATTACGTAGATTTCAGCGACTATAGCGGCCCGATAGGCTTATTTCGCAAACCCATTGAGTATGCTTGGCAACGAGAGTACAGACTATGCTTTGGCGCTGAACCTGAGGCGCTAAATGATCGAGGGGCGTTAGAGCTAAACATTGGAGACCTATCGGATATCACTCAGATCACAACGATAGAAAGTTTCACGTCGAACCCGATAAGAATAACTGAAAGAAGCTACAGGATAGTCGATGGCAAGGCTCTACAAGTTCCTAGCTAAAATTAAGTGTCAGACCAGCTCCCCGTAAATAGATAACCCTCTATGCCCAACCAATATTCACTACATGCTACCTCAACAATATCGGTGAGTCAGTCAGTTCTGGGGTGCCTCGTTCATAGATAGCTGCTTCAAAACCCATTTAATCTGCGGACGATGAAAAACGAGGCCATCGTTCCATGGGAAGCTATCAGCGAGATCTGGGCTCTTCTCAAAATCCCATTCTTTAAGTGTTTCGGAACATAGTACGCCGAACTCGGTTATTGAACGAAGGGCGAGCAGCCATGAAATTTCGTCGTGTGTGAAGCCTGTTAGCGGAAATTCACGGGCAGCATCACGATGTATTTTCCAGCTGAGAGGCCCTTCTACGAACGACCAACCGTCTCGATCCTCAGGCGTTGACTTTTCAATTACGCTCGCCATGTGGGTGAAAGTGTTGCTGATGCGCAACGCCAACCAACCTACCGATGCGAGTAGTTCATCCTTTTGCTTCTCAACACGAGATTTTTCGTGTTGATGAGGGATCCACCATGCGGCAATGATTGCTGCAACTGATCCCACAGCCTGCACCCAGGCAGGAGCATTTGCGCTCTCCCATGGCAGGTGGACCAGCAAACTAAAAGGGATGATTACCAGTGGCGAAAGAAAAAAGGTTTTGGCCACACCCGCCCATGTGAATCTGATTACGACGACCTTTCGCGACATCTTTCGAACCCGCCTTAGAAAACTAAGAACAATGAACCAGCTTTAGAAGCAATCCACGGCGAGGGTGCTTTAGGTTCCAATCCAACACACCTTTCACTTAACCGAATGCGACGCACCACGCCCTCAATTTCTAAGCACTAGTGGTACTATGCCTACCTAATCGCCCTGCGGCGTATTCTCAGGTTTCGGCCAGGAGCAGACGCTTTTCGGCTCGTGTAGGATCCGACACCCGCCTGCACCACCGAGGCCTGATATAGCTAGCCGATACACCTTTACCTCTGACAGGGCGATTAAGGATCTTCACTTCGCACGCCTACTCGTAGGTCGACGACTTGGACGCCGCACAGTCTCAAGTCGGAGACGCAGTCTTACAAATAGAACCTGCCATCAAAATAGAAAGAGCGTACTGCAAGAGTTCAACCTTAGCTTTCCGCATCTCGAGTTCTGACACGTCATCCGCATTATCGAAATCAGCGCCGTGTGCAACCGAATGGCGCCTTTGATTGATCTGCTCGATAAATTCCTCCCAAAGAGTCTTGCCTTTAGGGTTACGCTTGTCAAAGTCCAACTCCTCTAAGTTCACAACATAGGGATAATTTTCCGCAGCTAGAGAAATAGCAGCTTTTAGTTCTACATTCTTTTCCTTGATCTCTGAGATTGACATAGCAAAAACATCGTCAACCTTGGAGCAGTGTAGATAGCCAAAAACATTTGAGAGTCCGAAATTTTCGAACACAGTAGTCAACATATTTGCTGAAGGGTTTTTGTTTTTTGGAAACAAAAAAGGTTCAGGTGATATTTTGCAATCAAATTCGTCAAGCTTCAGTATTAACGCATCCAGTTTTTTATAATACGCCTTAGCATCCTTGTCCGTAGCCGCCCCAAGATATTTACTGCAGTATGTTCTTTTGATAGCTATTGGAAAGCTAACGAATGAATCACTTCTGTTTAAGTCATTCACAACACACTTCGCCAGATCTTTGACGAAGCCTTCCAGGTGAGCGACTATAAGAATGCTTGCCGAACGACAAATTGCATTATAGAAGGTGTAGTCTTCATCTTTAATGGCTTTTGCCTTGTCTATAATTACATCAACTTCCTTCCATCGGCTTTCCAAGCTAGAGACATACTCCTGTAAGAAAGTAGACATTATGCAATTGCTTCCTGAGCTTTGCGTATCCTGTTGTTAAGCTTTGACACGTCATTAACGCTGCCTTCAACTGCCTCAAAGAAAACGGGGTCAGCGAATAATTCAATAAAATCACCATAACTTGGGATATTTTTTAAATTAGGCTTGGAAAACGCAAAAGCTACCGCATCAAAAACCGCCGCGTTGAATGAGGACATCAAGATAAAATCTTGCCCCTCCGGCTTCTTGTATTTAGCAAATGGCTTAGTTCCAAACTTCTCCTTCACTAGTCTCATTGTCGTAACAAAGTTATCCTTCATCTCCTTCAGTGTGATGGAGTCCAGCTTGTTAAATTCCATCATCTTATTAGTTAAAAATTTTTTGAACTGCCCCTTATAATCTAAATAGCCATTGTTATGGCTTATTGCAAAATACCTAAGGACGAGCTCTTCATCCTCCATTTTCTTTATGCGAGTAGATTCCGGATCTAGATTAGCTACTTCAGCAAATGTTGGGTTTTTTGCGAGGTCTTTGATAAGGTCTTTAAATGGGCCTCTGCAGGTCGCATTCCTTAACTCTTGCGCTTCGAGCTTAACCGATCCGCTATTCAATCTCTCAAAGATGTCAAATTTAACTTGAGTATCTACAGTGGAGTCAATTCGCAAGCAGCGTATTGTTCTTTCCTCAAGTCTTCTTATCAAAAATGGTGGCAGATCTTTATAATAAGAACCATTAAGCTCAGATAGAACCTCTAGCGATTGAAGCGCGTATCCGCCGCTAAAAAAGTTGTATATGGCGGTCAGTCTTTGCTGCCCATCTATGACTGAATATCTTGCCAATTCATCCTCAGTCTCTTCATCAACGTCGACATCCATTGATATGTAAACTATAGGAATTGGTATATTCAATATCAAGCTTTCAATAAGCTTTGACGAAAAAGAGTCAGGCCATCGATGATTTCGTTGATAATCAGGATTAAGCCGGATAACTTCTCTTTTAATTTTTTTGACTAATGTTTCTAGATCATACTCTACAGTCTGTGTTTTAACAGTCCGCTCTTTGGCTTTTTGCTGAATGGCTTCTAATTGCTCTTTTAACATATAATTCACGTCCGTTAAATATATAGGCTGTGTCTAGCAGTGCTCACCCCTTCCAAACATATTACCCTAAGGAACTGGTAGCGAACTCGGCAAATTTCTTCTCAGCGCTCCAGTGCATGCAAATTACCTACCTAATTGAGAAGAAACGCTACTACTCTGCCGCTCTGCCGCCTAGAAAAGTACTGTTTTTTTGTCCATACTGGATTTTTAATCAGGTTTTGTCTTTGGATCGAGACGTGCTTGTTGAACACACAATTTGATTTTAGCCGAACTCAAACGCTACCGTCCGCTTTTGGCCGATTTCTGCCGTTTACCGGAGGCAGCGATCAACCCAAAGCAGCCTGTGGCGACTGGCAGAAGTCGGCCAAGTGCGGTCAGTCACGACACCCTGGGATAACGACAAGAATGGCAAGCTTAGCGGGATCACCATTCGATGGTGACCCTACCCAAGTCTCTGTGATCGCAGCTCACGAGGCTTTCTAGCCTACGACGGAATTGACATGCCAGCGATCGCGAACAGTGAGTACTTGTTGTAATGGAGCGTTGACATTACTCTCAGCTAGCGCGTTGGCCTTCAGCGCAGGTATGTAAGGGAGGCCCGGTTAAGCAAGGATTTATATGGCAGTTTCAAATCTTGAAAAGTATCGAGAGGATCTTAATGCGCTTATTTCTGAAAGTTCGGAGGTTCAGCTAGCGCTACTTTTAGAAGGTATGGGTAGACAAAAATATCTTGAATTAGCTACCAGGAATTCGGGTGGCGACGAGGAAAAAGCAAAAAGAGAGATCAAAGATATCAAGCAATTCGCGACAGTTTACCAGCATTGGTATTCCGAAGCGCTGACCTTGGTGAAGCAGCTTATGCCGGATCGACTGGCAGACTTCATACGTTTATACGAGAAGCCTAAAACTCGTAAGGATTTGAATTTTGGAAATTACCGGATTGAGGATGCTTGCCAAGGCATCACTGTCAAGCGAATGGGTGAGGTGATAGTAGATGCCACAGCTGCAATAAGTCTTTTAGAGCAGCAAGTAGCGATTGTTGAAGCTATTAAGCGCCGCTTCGATAGTTCGCTCTTTGACATAAAGCAACTCGTTCAGGCCGATCTTTTCGACTCAGAACTAGACACTGCACGAGAGCTGCTAAAGAACAAGTTTGTTCGGGGCGCCGGCGCTATCGCCGGAGTGGTCTTGGAAGGGCATCTAAAGCAGGTCTGTGAGAACCACAGCTTATCGAAAAAGTCAGGCACTATAAACGTCCTCAATGACATATTGAAAGCTGCGGGCGTCATTGAACTTTCTCAATCCCGACATATTCAGTTTCTTGGCGATCTTCGCAACAACTGCGGCCACCGTAATGCTACAGAGCCAACCGTCGATGAGGTTGGTGAGCTAATCGATGGCGTTGCGAAGGTCATCAAAACAATATTTTGAAGCTCTATATCCGGAAATTAACCATATTTAGTGTCTAAGCGTAGATCAGAGGAGGTCGCCGTTGTCGAGACATGCGCTCTGGGCCGATTGACGGCTGATGTGACAGCCCGCTTTGGGCCCTTCGCTGTTCCCCGCGAAGAGCGGCTTTGAGTGTGGAACAGCAGGTCGCGGCTGGTCGCTTTCGAGCCGAAGCTGGAATATGACACTTGTAGTTCTACGTCTTTAGCGCTAGCAAGCCGGGAAATCACTTCATTTATTCTGTACTCGTCAACCATTCACGGGCATGCTTGTCCATCTATAATGGCACGGGGATGGCAATGCTGTTTAACAAGTCTACATTCAAGGTTCATAGGCGCCACGTTGCTGGCTTCCTTCTGGCTTCGCCGCTGACTGCACTGATAGGCTGGTGGGCGCTGGGATGGTCTTGGGAAAGCCCCAACGCACCCGCATGGGTACAAGCGGTGGGATCAATTGCCGCAATCTTGGCGTCGATTTGGATAGCCAACTCTAAGGATGAGCGTGACGAAAACAGGCGCCGGTTTGAAGACAAGCAGGCACAGGAGAAAATAAGGACTCGTCTAGGTATTATTAATGAGACCGTTAAGGATATTCATGACTTCTCAGTCCGCCTACTCAAATCAAGTTGCGGTCTGGGCGTTTTTGCGTCCAAGGTTGACCTGAATCAGGTGGCGCGCTCGATAGAAAACTACTGCGAGCAACTAAATAAGTTAGATGTGCTGGACCTGCCGAACGAAGTGATTGCAAGGGCTTTTCTCTCCGTATGGGGTAACGTTAGAGAAGCTCAGGTAGAAGTCAGAATTGCGGCAGCACAGCAAAATTCCGAGGATTACCGTCCAGCTATAGATTCGGGGTGTAAGCGGATACTTGAAGCCAGTCATTACTGGTACGAGACAGTCGGACCTTATATGGGAAAGCCACTTGCAGCCAGTAGATATGCCGATGAGTGCGTCAAAGAAATGCAGCAAATTTACGTACGCATGGATGACTTAAAGAAAGCAGAATGCTGCCCGCTTAAAAAATAGGCCTTCACCGCCGGGATTTAATCATCATCGGTGACAATTTCTTTTACCGAGGAGAAAGGTTGGGGGGGGCACGGGGCTGTTTGCCTAGTCCGACAGGTACACTATACAGCTAATCAATAAATTTTAATAAGGAATGAATCGTGCCAGCCGGTGATAATGAAAAAAAGCTACGCAACCTTGTTCTAGATAAATTTGGACAAATAGCTTTAGCAGGCAAGCGTTCTTATGCATCATATTTTGATGGGCACGATGGCAAGGTTTACATTTCGGTAGATGACACAATTTTGCTACCCGATGGTCGCATGATCTTGATTGAGGTAGATTCGGGAAATTACGCAAAATTGATAGCCGGGCAATATGCGCTCATAAATGGCCTATTTGATGGCGTTCGAGATAAAACCTTATTCCTTGTAGTTCACTGCTACAAATCGTCTAAAAACAAAAAAGAATATTCGTCAAGCAGAACTATAAAAAATTTAAATGCCATTCAAAAATTCAACTGCAACGCAGCATGGCTGCCATATGCTGCGCTAACTTTGAGCGAATTTTCTGCGATTGTATCTATCTCCAACTCGATTGATGAGCTGGGCGCTGCTCTGTGGGCGATAAGCAGCGCTTCGGAATGGTCCTGATTGTTATGATGAATCTTCGATAATCGTCTCAATTCTTGGTACGGCGATAGATCCTTCCGATTTTGAAATATCGAATGTGCTGATCGGTTTATGTCGAAAGATAGAGGACGTCATCTACGATTGTGTAAATGGCGGAGTCACCATTCGCTGATAATGCCAGACGCTCATCAAGATCGGTCCTCTATGGGTTGGATGGCCGCTTTGGGTCGAAAGCAGCCTCCGGCGACAGACCGTTACGGCCAGAATTTAACGTGCGAGCTACTCCAGCTTGCACAACGTGTCGATGAACATCGGACCAGATAAATCTCGTACTGCACCATCGTCAGCAACGAAGCAGCCCGCAGCGCCAGCGAACGAATCCTGCTCATCAACAGGAATTTCCAAACTGCAATGGACTATGTAGCGGAATAGCCAGCCACCCGCGACGCGACCGCAAGGTTCCACTGTCTGGTGATAGCCATCAACCGACAGCGGCCCGGCACAGTGGTCCTGAGCAACGCGATATGCCGCGCGGTAGGTAGATGCATCGGGTGAAGGTTCGTTTTCCATTTGCATTCGGAATGGCTGAGATGGGGGCAATTATCTACACACTCACGCGAAATGTCCGCAAGTCAGCTATCGGCCAAAAACCAGCCGTTCTCAGGGGGTTGAGCACCTTGTCGGAAGAAAAAGGCATCGCGGTTCTGTGCATGCCGACACGTGGGTGCATGACCCAGAGACATTTGCTGTGGGCATGCTTGGGGGATAAAGATGTAGTCGAGTATAAAATGCACGATTGGACGCCATTAACTCTGGCCATCAGGATCACGTTCATTTCGATCGCTTTCGCGCTGCGGGGCAGTTCTGGAGTCGTGGGTCGGAAATCAAAGAAAGCCAAAAACCGTTAAATTAGGTAAGCCATTGATTTATGGAAGATAAAACGAATTTAACCGTTAGCGAGGCACCGGAAATAATGAGCGATCATTCGACCGAACCGTCGAGCAGCGCAGCGAACCTGGCCGAAACCCTCGAACCGTCCGGCATCGAACACAAGAACACCGAACCGAAAGCAGGTGAACACAAAGACGCAGCCCCCCACGCGGCGCCGACGAGCAACCCTGCGCAACAACGCCAGCGTGCGATTCACCTCGCTCAAGCCGTGCGTCATGAATTGCAGAAGGCGGTGATCGGTCAGGACGCGGTCATCGATGATGTACTGACCGCGTTGATCGGTGGCGGCCATGTCTTGCTGGAGGGCGTTCCCGGCCTCGGAAAAACCTTGTTGGTGCGCGCCCTCGCCCGCTGCTTCGGTGGCGAGTTCGCACGCATTCAGTTCACGCCCGATCTGATGCCCAGCGATGTCACCGGCCATGCGGTCTACGACATGCAGACCGAACAATTCAAACTGCGCAAAGGCCCTTTGTTCACTAACCTGTTGCTGGCTGACGAGATCAACCGCGCCCCGGCCAAGACCCAGGCGGCGCTGCTCGAAGCGATGCAGGAGCGTCAGGTCACCCTCGAAGGCCGCGCCCTGCCGGTGCCGCAGCCGTTCATGGTACTGGCGACCCAGAACCCCATCGAACAGGAAGGCACCTACCCGCTGCCTGAAGCCGAGCTCGACCGCTTCATGCTCAAGCTGCGCATGGATTATCCACAGGCCGAGCAGGAACTGGACATGGTGCGTCAGGTGACGCGCTCGACACGCTCGGACATGCTGGATGTCCAGCCGCTACGGACCTTGATGCAAGCAAAAGACGTGCAGGCGCTGCAACGCATTGCCAGCGATTTGCCGGTGGACGAACAGGTGCTCGATTATGCGGTGCGTCTGGCTCGCGCAACGCGTACGTGGCCGGGCCTGACACTCGGCGCCGGCCCTCGCGCCTCGATTGCACTGGTCCGCGGCGGACGTGCCCGGGCGCTGTTGCGCGGTGGCGAGTTTGTGGTCCCTGATGACATCAAGGGCTGCGCGCTGGCGGTCCTGCGCCACCGTGTCAGGCTGTCGCCCGAACTCGACATTGAGGGCATGTCGGTGGATCAAGTGCTCAAGCAGTTGCTCGATCAGGTCCCGGCGCCGCGCCAATGAAACAACTGCTCAAGCCGTCGACCCGGCTGCTGGCGTGGCTTGCCGTGCTGGCCGGCTTCGCCGTGTTGCTGGGCATTCTCCAGTCGTTGGGCCGCGGTCCGACGGTGAAACTCGACGGCCTGTTCTGGGCGCTGCTGTGCGTCATCGGCGCACTGGCCGCACTGGATGCATGGTGGGTCGGGCGTGTGCCGTCACCCCGCCTGCAACGCCACTTGCCGGGCAGTCTGGCGCTCGGCCGCTGGAGCGACGTGCGCATCGACATCGAGCACGCGTCAATGCGCGCTCTGCCGATGACCGTGTTTGATCATGGGCCTGAGGGGCCGGGCAATCGTTACGAGGTCGAACACCTGCCGCAGGAGATCGTGCTGCGTCCGCATCGCAAGGCTCAGTTGACCTACCGGCTGCGCCCCACGAGCCGTGGCCATTTCACCTTCGAACGGATCGAAATCCAGCTGCGCAGTCCGCTGCGCTTGTGGCTCTCGCGACGTTACTTGCCGGTCGCACACTCAGCACGGGTCTATCCGGATTTCGCACGGCTGCACAACGGGCAATTACTGGCGGTGGATAACTGGCTGAGCCAGATCGGCATTCGTCAGCGCCAGCGCCGGGGGCTGGGTCTGGAATTCAACCAGCTGCGTGAATTTCGCGAAGGCGACAGCCTGCGGCAGATCGACTGGAAAGCGACGGCGCGACAACGCACGCCGATTGCGCGGGAATATCAGGATGAGCGCGATCAACAGATCGTGTTCCTGCTCGACTGCGGACGCCGGATGCGCAGCCAGGATGGCGAGCTGACGCATTTCGATCACGCCCTCAATGCCTGCCTGCTGCTCGGTTACGTTGCGCTGCGTCAGGGCGATGCCGTCGGTGTGTCGACCTTTGCCGCCGAGCAGAATCGCCACTTGTCCCCCGTCAAAGGGGCGGCACAGTTGAATGTGCTGCTCAACCATGTGTACGACCTCGACAGCACTCAGCATCCCGCCGACTACGGCGCGGCCATTCGGCAGTTGTTGGTCAGGCAAAAACGTCGGGCGTTAGTGGTGCTGGTGACGAACATGCGCGACGAAGACGATGAAGATTTACTCGGTGCCGTGAAACACCTGAGCCGCCATCACCGGGTATTGATCGCCAGCCTTCGCGAAGAGGTACTGGATGAACGGCGCCAGGCGCCGGTGCAGACGTGGCAGGAGGCGCTGGATTACTGCGGGACGATAGACTTTCTGAACGCGAGGGCGGGTTTGCATGAGCGTCTGAACGCTCATGGCATCCCGGTGCTGGATGTGCGCCCCGGCGAACTGGGGCCGCAATTGGTGAATCGCTATCTGGGCTGGAAGAAAGCCGGCACCTTGTGAAAGGTGCCGCGGTCAGGCCGACGCTTCCAGCGGGTAAAAACTGAAGTAACGCTGCAAGGCCTGAATCAGGTGAAAGTACTCGGGAGGCGCCGCCTGCAATCTGAAACCCGAATCGTAAACGCGCGGCGTTTCATCTTCCTGGCACCACAGGCAACTGGCATTGATGTCGATGTTATAAACGCCACCCTTTTCGTCCGGCACCTTCAAGCGCAGCTGAAAATCGGCGCCGACCAGAATCGGCAGATCGCTGATCAGCATCAGGCCCTGTTCCGAGACGTTACCCAGGCACCCCAACGGTTTGTCGGTGTACCGGTTAAACACCTGCAGGTAATACGGTAACTGGTGACGCTCGATTCGTCTTTCGTTGAGCATTGTTGGACACGCCCTGGAATGACCATTGAGCATGGTCGCGCTAGTGCATTGAGATTCGGTCGCACGTGAAACTGCCAAGACGACGTACGCAATCGAATCCACCTGTTCATTACAACAGGGACGTCATCTGACTCACCAGCCATAACCGAAGTCACTCATCCGATTATTCGAATTCGCGATAACACTCGCGTTTCTATAACCAGAGTGCCCTTCGCTCACTCCTGTGATGAAAGCTTAGGTCCCTATGCTTTTTTCAGACTAGCTCAGACTCACAGAACATCCACTCGAAAAAGGGACCGTCAATCCGTTCGGGTGTAACTACAGTGAAGCAGGTCGCGGGACGGCAGGCGGTGCCAGGTTGTCGTGCCCCAGTTGATGCAGCGTATCCAGGCGGGCCTGGGCCCGGTAGGCGTACTCGCTGGACGGGTAATTGGTAATGATGAACTGGTAGGTCTGCACCGCGTCGACGTACAGCTTCTGGCGTTCCAGACACTGGCCGCGCAACATGGACACTTCAGGTTGTACGTATCGACGCGCGCGGCTCTCGCGGTCCACTTTCGACAGGTTATACATCACCGCATCGCAGTCGCCTTTGGCGTACGCGCGGTTGGCATTGTCCAGATGGCTGTTCATTGCCCAGCGGGTGCAACCGCTCAGCGCCGCCAGCGCCACTAATATCATCACGATTCGCATGAGAGTCTCCTGTGCTCTGCATTGTATCGGCGCATCGCGGCATTTCTTCAAGGTCGATTTGTCGGCCGCTGGTCTGCCGATTGCCCAGTCGTTACGCGGCAAGGTAGTGCAAAGGAACAATGACTACAGGCCAATAGAGTAGTAGCCTCTCGCTGCGCTTCATTTAAGGAGTTTGTGCATGTCCGTTCGTCGCACCAAAATCGTAGCCACACTTGGCCCCGCCAGTAATTCGCCCGAAGTCATCGAGAAGCTGATCCTTGCCGGGCTGGACGTTGCCCGCCTGAACTTCTCCCACGGCACGCCCGATGAGCACAAGGCTCGCGCGAAGCTGATCCGCGACATCGCCGCCAAGAACGGCCGCTTCGTCGCGTTGCTGGGTGACCTGCAAGGCCCGAAAATTCGTATCGCCAAATTCGCCAACAAGAAGATCGAGCTGAAAGTCGGTGACAAGTTCACCTTTTCCACCAGCCATCCTCTGACGGAAGGCACTCAGGAAATCGTCGGCATCGACTATCCCGATCTGGTCAAGGATTGCGGCGTAGGCGACGAACTGCTGCTCGACGACGGACGCGTGGTCATGCGTGTAGACACGCAAACCGCTGACGCGCTGCACTGCACCGTGACCATCGGCGGCCCGCTGTCCGACCACAAAGGCATCAACCGTCGCGGTGGTGGTCTGACTGCACCGGCCCTGACCGAAAAAGACAAGCAAGACATCAAGCTCGCGGCAGAAATGGACCTGGACTACCTGGCCGTTTCCTTCCCGCGCGACGCCGCTGACATGGAATACGCTCGCAAACTGCGCGACGAATCCGGCGGCACCGCCTGGCTGGTGGCGAAGATCGAACGCGCCGAGGCCGTGGCTAACGATGAAACCCTCGATGCGCTGATCCGCGCCAGTGACGCGGTCATGGTTGCCCGTGGCGACCTGGGCGTTGAAATCGGCGACGCCGAGCTGGTCGGTATCCAGAAGAAAATCATTCTGCACGCACGTCGCCACAACAAAGCGGTGATCGTGGCCACGCAGATGATGGAATCGATGATTTCCAGCCCGATGCCAACCCGCGCCGAAGTGTCCGACGTCGCCAACGCCGTGCTCGACTACACCGACGCCGTGATGCTGTCCGCTGAAAGTGCTGCCGGTTCCTACCCGGTCGAAGCCGTTGAAGCCATGGCGCGTATCTGCGTCGGCGCCGAGCGTCACCCGACGGGCAAGACCTCCAGCCACCGCATCGGTCACTCGTTCACCCGTTGCGACGAGAGCATCGCTTTGGCCGCCATGTACACCGCCAACCACTTCCCTGGCGTAAAGGCGATCATCGCACTGACCGAAAGCGGCTATACCCCGCTGATCATGTCGCGTATTCGCTCCTCGGTGCCGATCTACGCGTTCTCCCCGCACCGCGCTACTCAAGCGCGCGCGGCGATGTTCCGTGGCGTCTACACCATTCCGTTCGACCCAGCTTCCCTGCCAGCCGGTCAGGTCAGCCAGTCCGCCGTGGACGAGCTGCTTAAGCGCGGTCTGGTCGAGCAAGGCGACTGGGTCATCCTGACCAAGGGTGACAGCTACCACACCATCGGTGGCACCAACGGCATGAAGATCCTGCACGTCGGCGACCCGCTCGTTTAAGACGCTGCAACGACAGCAAAAGCCCCGGTTCTCGTGAGAGACCGGGGCTTTTTTTGTGTGCAACGGTTACGCCGACCGAACGAACCTTCAGGCCTTTTCTATGAAGACATCCGCCATCAGTTGGCTGCGAGGCAGTCCGGCGATGTACAGCCGCTTGGAAAAAGCCTCGACAGTCACTGGGGAACCACACACCAGCGCAACGGTTTGCCGGGAGGTCACGCGCACACCCGAAAGCGCCGCCTGAAAATCCGCTGCGTCGATCAACTCGACCTGCAGGTGTGGATGATCGAGCGCCAGCGCCTGTAACTCAGCCGCGAGATAATGTTCGCGCGCCACATGCATCACCCGAATTGGCCCTTGGTGCTGTTGACGCACCGCCTCGCGCAAAACACTCCACAACGGCCCGAGGCCAGTGCCGCTTGCCAGCAGCCACAGCGGTCGCTCCTGCCAGTCAGGATCGTAATGCAACGCACCGCCGCGCAACTCGCCCAATCGAATAGGGCCCCCGACGTTCAGCGTGCGCGCGACGTCGACGAAGGCGCCGGGATGGCGGCAATCGATGTGAAATTCGAGAAACGCATCTTCGCCCGGCAGACTCGCCAGTGAGTAAGGCCGCGCGATGCCGGTCGCGGTCCACAGCACCAGATGCTGCCCCGCGCGATACCGCAGCGGACGCTCGAGTTCAAGACGCAGGCGCAGCACCGATGGACTGAGCCAGTCACAACCGCTGACGCTGGCAGGCAACCCATCGCGCAGCGGGTCGAAGATTTCGACACGCAGGTCATCGACGACGCGGCACTGGCACGACAAGCGCCAGCCCTGTTCGCGCTTGCTGGCATCGAGAGCCTCGGGAAGGGCGTCCAGCGGTTCACCGTCGACGCAACGCACCAGACACGCATGGCAACTGCCCGCACGGCAACTGTAAGGAACGGACAGGCCAGCACCATTCAGGGCATCCAGGAGGTTGGAACCGGGTGCGACCGACCACTGCCGCTGGCCTGCGTACAACTCAGGCATCGGCGTAGTCCCAAGCACCATGGCAGCAGTTTCGGCCGTGGTGTTTGGCGCGGTATAGCGCGTGGTCGGCGCGCTGCAAGGCGCGATCCATGTCGTCGTCGCGCTCGATAAGCGTCATGCCCACCGAGAGGCTGAGCTCCAGGCCCGGCAGTTCGGGAATGGTCACGCTTGCAAAGGCCTCACGCACGCGCTCGCAGCATTCGACCAGTTGCGCACGGGTGCAACGCGGGATCAGCAACACAAACTCCTCTCCACCATAGCGCGCCAGAATATCGTCCGAACGCAGGCAGTCGCTGGCGGTTGCCGCGAATACCTGCAACACCCGATCACCCGCGGCATGCCCCAGCAGATCGTTGACCCGCTTGAAATGGTCAAGGTCGATCAGGGCAAGACCTCCGGTGTAATTGCCATCCATGGTTTCAAGCTCGCGGGTGGCCAGCCGCAAGAAATGCCGGCGATTGTACAGATTGGTCAGCTCATCGGTCGACGCCAGCTCTTCAAGCTGAAACATCATGCCGCGTAAGGTTTCCTGATGGGCCTGCAAGGTGATCCGACGCTGATGCATGCGCTGCCGTGAACGTTGCACGAACCCCGCGTACATGCACAACCAGCCCAGCACGATGAACAACGAGCACGTCTGGAGCGCGGCCAGGCCCGGGTCATTAAGCTGACCGCCAAACGCATCCCACAGGTTAATGCCAGTAAACCCCAACAAGGCAAGCACGGCGCAACGCGTGAACACTCTGGGCGGCAGATGAAAGAGGCCAAAAAGCAACACCAGCACATACAGCACCAGGAAGGTGCCGCGTGCGGAATCCAGATGGGCCAGCAGGAACGTTTCCCAGCCGAGGCCCATCAGCACCTGAAATTCAGTCAGGCTGGGGTCTTTGAACCGGTTGTTGAACCCGCCGAAAAATACCAGGCTCAGCGCGCCCTGAGAGAGCAGCACCGCCACGCTGGTCAGCCACACGCCAAAAAACGTCGCGTGGTAATACCCTGCGCAGAACGCCACCCACATCAGTGCAATCAGCAACACGTAGGTGCCGGCAGCCAGGGCAAATCGCTTGAGTCGCAAGCGCTGGATAGATCCATCTATGGGAGGCTGGGTCATCATCGCGTGAAGGTCGTCCTGTCCGGCCGCTGGGGCCTGGATAGCACTGCTGGCCGAAGGGGCAGCAGTCGCTTTCAATCATCCGGGAAGGTTGCAATGTAGAGGAAACGGGGCGTTTCGCCAACGCGTCCGTCGGGGTGAAGATCGTGCCATTCGATCGCAGGGAGTGGGTCCCTCGGCAGGTCGACGGCCTGAGAGGCGCGACGGTACGGCCGCAGACAAGCCTTTATCGAACACCGTTTACGGAGCTAATCACTCGAACGGCTGGAATCGGTGAGCCGCGATAGCCGGGCGATCCTCCATCAAGACTAAGGTTTACCCTGTGGCAGGGTGTCGCGCCGGTGGTCAAGCGGTATACTGCGGCGCCTTTTCCTGCCGCTGCGCCTGAGCGTTAGCTGAGCCAAAGGCCGTTTGCGCGCTTGCCGAGCGCATCCCGTGCAAACCGCCCTACATAATGTTCCCGCCTGATAGAGGAGAACGCCCCATGACCGTGATCAAGCAGGATGACCTGATTCAGAGCGTTGCCGACGCCCTGCAGTTCATCTCCTATTACCACCCCGTTGATTTCATCCAGGCCATGCATGAGGCCTACCTGCGCGAAGAGTCGCCTGCCGCGCGCGACTCCATGGCCCAGATTCTGATCAACTCGCGCATGTGCGCCACGGGGCACCGTCCGATCTGCCAGGACACCGGCATCGTGACCGTATTCGTACGCGTGGGCATGGACGTGCGCTGGGATGGCGCCACCATGAGCCTGGACGACATGATCAACGAAGGCGTGCGTCGCGCCTACAACCTGCCGGAAAACGTGCTGCGCGCCTCGATCCTCGCCGACCCGGCGGGCGCTCGTAAAAACACCAAGGACAACACCCCGGCGGTCATCCACTACTCCATCGTTCCGGGTAACACCGTGGAAGTGGACGTCGCAGCAAAAGGCGGCGGCTCGGAAAACAAATCGAAGATGGCGATGCTCAACCCGTCCGACTCGATCGTTGACTGGGTGCTGAAAACCGTTCCGACCATGGGCGCCGGCTGGTGCCCTCCGGGCATGCTGGGTATTGGCATCGGCGGCACCGCCGAGAAAGCCGCCGTCATGGCCAAGGAAGTCCTGATGGAATCCATCGACATCCACGAGCTAAAGGCGCGCGGCCCGTCGAACCGTCTGGAAGAAATGCGTCTGGAGCTGTTCGAGAAGGTCAACCAGCTGGGCATCGGCGCTCAGGGCCTGGGCGGTCTGACCACCGTGCTCGACGTCAAGATCATGGATTACCCGACCCACGCCGCCTCGCTGCCGGTCTGCATGATCCCTAACTGCGCCGCCACCCGTCACGCGCACTTCGTGCTCGACGGTTCAGGCCCGGCCTCGCTGGAAGCGCCACCGCTGGACGCCTACCCGGAAATCGTCTGGGAAGCCGGCCCGTCGGCTCGCCGCGTCAACCTCGACACCCTGACTCCGGAAGACGTGCAGAGCTGGAAGCCGGGCGAAACCGTGCTGCTGAACGGCAAAATGCTCACCGGACGCGACGCTGCCCACAAGCGCATGGTCGAAATGCTGAACAAGGGCGAAACCCTGCCGGTCGACCTGAAAGGTCGCTTCATCTATTACGTCGGTCCGGTCGATCCGGTCGGTGATGAAGTCGTAGGCCCTGCTGGCCCGACCACGGCCACGCGGATGGACAAGTTCACCCGTCAGATCCTCGAGCAAACCGGCCTGTTGGGCATGATCGGCAAGTCCGAGCGCGGCCCGACCGCTATCGAAGCGATCAAAGACAACAAAGCCGTTTACCTGATGGCCGTCGGCGGTGCTGCGTACCTCGTCGCCCAGGCGATCAAGAAGTCGCAGGTCCTGGCATTCCCTGAACTGGGCATGGAAGCGATCTACGAGTTCGAGGTCAAAGACATGCCGGTCACTGTCGCGGTCGACAGCAACGGCGAGTCCGTGCACATCACCGGGCCTGCGATCTGGCAGAAGAAGATCAGTGAAAGTCTGGCGGTGGAAGTGCAGTAAGCGCTTCTAAAGTCATGAAAGCCCGGCCGCCGCGCCGGGCTTTTTATTGCCATTCCCTAAACGGCTTATCCGTTGCCTAAAACCCGAACGGATTCTTTTTCTTCCCGACATCGGACCCATCGTCAAGCGGCCGCTTGCCCTCTGCGACACGTGTCTCATTGACCTCTTCAGCCGTGTCGTTTTCGTCCTCGCTGATGGTGTACCAGGTCTGATAGGTGGTGCGGCGCAGCCAGCCCTTGGCTGTCCATGTTTCAGTCGCACGGCCCAGCGGATCATAAAACTGTTTGTCGTGATGCCAGTGCTCTCTCACCGAGCTGTCGTCGACATATTCATGGGTGTCCGTGAAATAGGGACGATAGATGCGGACAGCCAAGCCCTTGTTGTTGTACTCGACGCGCTCGCTAACGCGCCATCGATCGTCGGTGTCGACCTCCATTAATGCGCCACTGCTGTATTGCAACTTTTCATTGACCACTTGGTGGGCCTTCCCGCTCTCGACTTTGTGCCGGGTCTGCAGCATCCGTCCAAAGCCATCAACGGATGCCAGCGTCATACGCTGCTGCCGTTCGGGCTCACCAGGGTAACGGTCCCACTGCAGAGTGATGCCGTGCACAGGCACTTTGTCCTTCGTCCAGCTAAAAGCATCGTAATAGTAAGCCGCGGCGTAATCGGTCTCGACCGGGGCGGTTATCGCCTCAGAGGGCTTGAGGTGCGGCAATGTCGTGCCCTCCAGCGGAGCAAACCCAACGTCCTCGCCGAGCTCTGTGCCATAAAAACTGGTCATTCTGAGAACGCCGAAAGCGTCGTACAACGCCTCCTGAGTGTTCTGATTAGGATCAACAATACGCGAGGGCAGGAGATTGTAATAACTGAACGTGGCCGAAGTGGTACAACCGTCCGGCGCCCTCACCGCCGTTACCATCAGGCTATAGGGGTCATAGGTCACGGTGCTCGACCCATGACTGGACGTCGGCTTGAATGCGTCAACACGGTAAAAATGCTCAGGTCCCGCATAGGTATTGAACCCACGTTTGACTGACCACAGGACAACGGACGAATCCTCTGGCAGAACGCTTGCCATGCGTGCATAACCGACCTCCACCAGCTTCTTGGTCAACGCCTCTTCGCCTGCTGCTCCCTGATAGTCCGGCAGTTTGTTGTAGGCGGTCAGCGCATGGGCATCCAGCTCAGCGATCTCCACCGCGTCCGCCAGCGCCTGGAACGTTGCCTGACCCTCGGCGCTTGCGACATAGCGTTGCTTTGACAGCGCCACCAGGGTTCGCGGCAATGACGCAAACCATCCGTCCGGGTCTTTAAAGGCCTCGTAGCCAAGATCTTCGGCGTTCACCTGCGAGGCCTCGTCCATCATCGCGTTGGCTCGCGCCAGATACGGCAGCCCCAATCGCCATTCTTGCGCTGCATCCAGATGAATCGCCTCAGTTCTGCTTTCGCTCAGGTAATAGCGCTGCTGGGCCTCGTCATGAGAGGCCTGCCACCAGGTCTGTTGATGTTCATCGGTAAAAGGCGGGGCATCGCCCGGCCGCTTGCGCCGCGCGTAGTTCACGTTAGCCCCGTGGGTCAACACGCCGTACCGATCCCAACTGAGATTGATCGCGCGCTGGCACATCGGATCATCGGCCTGCCCTTCATACTGGTAACTGATCGACTCCAGCGTCAATGGCAGCATGCGGGCGTAGCGCTGGTAAGATCCGACCGCTTCAAACTGGCGTACCAGATAACGCGAAGACTGCACGGTATACGGCAATGGCGAAGGCGCGTCTCCCTCATAACCAAACACTTCTACGCGCAAGACCGCCCCCGCCAGCGCGCGGCCCATCTCCCGCAGATCTGCGGCAACAGGTGATTGAATGATTTGATCCTGCCCGTCGGTATATGAGGCCAACACATCGGGGCCCAGCACGACGGCCAGTTCGTCACTTTCGTTGAAGCCGTAAGGGGCTTTGTGCGGATAACGTCCCGTGTGATACCAGGTTTTGATGAGGATGGGCGCCGTGAAGCCTTCACTCACCTCGCCCGACTCCACCTCACTGTCGTGTTGCAGCATCAGTCCGAATCCACGAAACGCCCTGTGAAGGCCATCGTAGTAGCCCTGCCGGTAAGAAAACGACTGTGTCAGCTGATTACCCGTCACCTCATCGAGCTGCGTTTGACGACTGACCAAGTGCAACGCAAAAGGTACGCCGGACTCCACAGGCAGACTTGCGGCCACTAACTCCTGCTTTTCATCCAGCCATTCCTGGGCCGAACTGCGGTACGTCACGCTGCCTGATGCCCCCATGCTGTTGTTCGTCCCCTGCAGGAGATACGGCTTGGTCGGCGGACAGTCGAAACGCCAGTGCGCGGGCGTCATGTGGGGAATGGTTATCACCAGACTCGAGCATCCGAGCCCTTGCAGGTCGGCCATGCTGACCTGACTGAACCGGTCGTACCGAACACCGTCCGGCCACGGGATCTCAACGGGCTCTGAGAACGCATTGCCCGACGTGTTCATGAACAAGTTAAAGCCGTCAGGCTCCAGATACACCATGTCGACAGCGCCGGAACCGTCCATATCAGCCAGACGAATACGCCCGGCATCGAAGTCTTCATAAGCGAAACCGAGCGTCGCGAACACTTGCCCCTTCCCAAAATGCCCCCGGCCCATGTTTGGCCAGAACCGGACCTCGTTATGCCGAATGCGCACCAGATGCTGCTGTCCAGAGCCCAGGATGTCGCAGAACGCCACAAGCTCCGACGGGCTGTCGCTGAGCAGCGGTAGAAAGTCATTCTCCTCATCGTGATCGACATCGGTGGCCGGTGCGAACCCTCTGGCACGCCGGCTGGCGTACAAGCGCACACTGCGCGGACCGATCAGCGCAAGGTCTGAAAGCCCGTCACCGACAAGATCCGCCAACTGCCCTTGAGGATGAAAAAATTCCGCCGGAAACGCGGAAAACGGCGCAAACCCTGACCATGTCCGGTCCGGCGCGAGGGTGAAGAACCCCGCCATTCCCGGTTGCGCGACGACCCAGTCGAGGCGCCCGTTACCGGTCATGTCGGCGAGGGACTGATGGACACCCGTTCGCGAGTCTATCGTCGGGACGCTGGGCACGGCGTGCCAAGGACCATACGTAACGGCGTCTGGGTCGTGTGAGTCGACATCACGGATCGGCTCGCGATACAGCCAGCCTTTGTCTTCTCGATACAGCACGCCCGCCAGACCCTCGCCGTACAGATCCACCAGTTGGTAACGTTGTTCGTCATTCAGGCCGGGCATCGTGTCGAATGCCGTGAAGCCGCCCAATTTGGGATCGAAATCCTCATAGCTGAAGGTCACCGGAGGGCGGCGCTCAATAGATCGCGACCCGCAGACGGCCCAGCTCAGCGGCTCCACGGAAGTCAGCACTTTGTAGCGCTGGCTGAGGTCGTCGTAGTTGAGTTTGAGCGCGCTGATCAGCACCGGGTCAGGGCCCAGTTCGTCAGGAAAGTAATGGAACATGATGACGTAGTGGACGAAGCGCAGGTTGCCCAATTCAAAACCGTAGGCGAATGAGGAGTGATAATCGGCGCGTCCTTCCCAGAGAGTGTCCTCGCCATACTGGAGGGTGTCTCGCGCGTCGCTACGCTCGCCGTAGTCGAGTAAAAGATCGAAATGCCATTGCAGGTCGTCGAGCTGCCCTGGCTGCCACAAATACAAATCCGGGTGCGCTGAAAAATTGCCGTAGCGCACGCGCCACAGATAACGCTGCGCCTCAAAGTTTCGCTTCTCGCCCGGATCGCACCCGGCTTGCAGACCCTCGTGATCTTCAGGCTTGTATTCATACAAAATGTGTTCACCCTGCGCATTCATGGTCTCTTCAAGCAACCATTCAGCCACCCGGTTTGAGTTTGCAGTGTCGGTGCTGCGTGACCCCGGGTTGCGTCCATACAGCGCCAGGGTCCCGTCGGCGCCATGCACCAGCCAGAACCCTGGCGGATCACCCGCGTTACGCCAATGCTCGATGCGCTGAAACGCCCCCTCGATGCTGGCGAAATAACGAGTCACCTCATACGTCTCATCCAGCTCCAGCCCGTTATAACGGCTGATATCCGTTTTCACGATCGCGCCGTCTTCGCGCTCCGACAACCAGATTTCCCCGCCTGGCCCCAGAATTACGTCATCGTCGTCATAAAGCGGCACCCCCTTGGTCGCCCGCCTGGCCACACACCCCAAGTTCAGGTTCCAGCCGAGCCCGAACAGCCCGTTTCCTACTGAACTCGCATAGTTAAGCGTCAAAGGCGGTGCATACCCGCGCCCTGGAGTAATGGGCAACGGGATTTCGAACGACGCCGCCCCCATCGCCCCGACAGCGCCCCAGCCTTTGCCAATGCTTTGAATTGCACCGCCGCCTTTGGGCAGCGACGGGGCGGCGATACCGACGGTTTGTTCTTGATCAGCCATGGCATTTGCTCCCTGCAAAATGCTGAATGATTCACTGGGGCTTTTGGGCACGCGCCTTGCTGATTCGGGCGGGTTGGGAACGCGTCGTCACGCTGCCGCCGCTTTTGGCGGTATAACGCACACGGGCGCCAAAGTGGCGCCGTAGCCATGATCAACCTCGCTGCGATAGACCGGTAATAAGTAACTCGCCCGATAACTCAGCTCCCCCAACTTCGGCTGCTTCTTCCCGGACAACCCCAACATGATCTGCTGATGATGAAAGTCATACGGGAAGATGAACGGATAGCGCTTGCGCTTGAGTACCTCATAAATCGGCCTGTCTTTATCAGGATGGCCGACGCTGAGGTAGTCTTTGATGCCGCTGCTCAGTACTTGCTGGACGATGTCCAGCATGGGGCGCGGTGTAAACGTGCTTTGCTGATCCAGCATCAACTCCGCCAGGTCGGGTCGGTGGGCATCCAGCAAGATCGCACTGTCACCGCCGTTTGGCTCGATCTCGCGTTTGATGAAGCCATAGAGGGAGTTGAGGTAGGCCACCGGGGAATCCACCGCCGCGATGGCCCCGACTTTGCAAAACTGGTCCCAGTTTTTTTTGAACAGGTTGGGGAAACTGGGCCCTACGTCGACCAAAGACCGGATCCCGGTTCTTGCGGTGGCAACCTGAGTGCGGCCGGACGACACTTGATGCTCACGCCACGAACGCGCGATTTGCGCTGCATAACAGTGGGCGTTGTCATACGCCAGGTCGCCATCGACGTCGGTGCGTGCAGCCAGTTTGCTGACGAAGGTGCTTTTGGACTCCCTGACGATGTCGAACACCGAGGTGTAACCGAGCTCGCCCATCGCCTCCACAAAACTGACCTTGGCGCTTTTGGGCGTTCGCTTGGTTTTCTTCACGCCCCCCGCGTCCGGGTCGCTGAGCAATTTCGTGATCAGCGATTTTTTATCTGCGTCGCCCATGACAATCCCTCTCCCTGAAACCCTGATTAACACCGGGCTGATTTCAGGCTAGGAGATTCTCAGACGCTGTATTAGAACGTCTCGCGATGAGGGTTAGCACGCACCGCGATATCGGGGCTCAACCGGCTTTACACCGACCGACGTCACATCCTATTTGCCGACCCACGCAGTCTCTGATCCGGCAGCGTTACCCCGCACCAGACTCAACGGCGGCCCGAAGGCCCGGTGCTGGCTCAAATAACGCATGCAACTGACCCGCAGGAACGAGGCGAAGTTGATCACTTCGCCCCGGTAATCCATGACCTCTTCGTACAGCTTGCTGATCAGTTGGTTGGTGGTGATGCCGTCGTGACCTGCGATTTCGGCGAGGATGTCCCAGAACTGGTTTTCCAGGCGCAGGGTCGTGACGACGCCGCAGATGCGCAGTGAGCGCGAGCGGGATTCGTACAGGATAGGGTCAGCTTTTACGTAAAGTTCGCACATGCGACGTCCCTCCGTTTTAGAGAATGATCTGCGTGCCGAGCACTTTGAGGAACGCTGCCAACCAGGCCGGATGCGCGGGCCACGCGGGACCGGTGACCAGTTTGCCGTCGGTATGTGCCTGGTCCATCCCGATCTCGACGTACTCGCCGCCTGCCAGCCGAACCTCGGGGGCGCACGCCGGGTAAGCACTCACCGATTTGCCCTTGAGCACGCCGGTTTCGGCCAGCAGTTGTGGACCGTGGCAGACAGCGGCAATGGGCTTGTCATCGCGACCAAATTCGCGCACCAGTTCCAGCACCCTTTCATTGAGGCGCAGGTACTCAGGCGAGCGGCCACCGGGCACCAGCAACGCGTCGTAGTCCGAGGACTTCACGCTGTCGAAATCGAAATTCAGACCGAAGTTATGGCCGCGCTTCTCGCTGTAGGTCTGATCGCCCTCGAAGTCGTGAATGGCCGTACGAATCACATCACCTTTCTTCTTGCCCGGGCAGGCTGCGTGAACGGTATGTCCGACCATCTGCAGCGCCTGGAACGGCACCATTACTTCGTAGTCTTCGACATAATCGCCGACCAGCATAAGAATTTTCTTGGCAGCCATTTTCGGTCCTCATCAATGAGTGATGCGTTGTGATGCCGATCAGTATCCGACCTGAATCGGCAACATGGGTAACAGCCTAATACTACCGCCCACCAATGATTTGCTGACCGGACATATGGGTAGCTGCTTGACCGTTGATCAGTCAACGTCCCGTCGGATGGAGGCTCTCCTACGCTTTAATCAATAGAGAGACAAGGATGTCCACCATGAGCCTCCACACCCACACGCCTAAATTGCAAGTGATCGAACCTCGGATGCTGCTCGTCCGCGAGGTCGGTTATTGCCGCTCTGATCCAGACACCCCAGCGCAAGAGCGCGTTAGCCGACGTGCATGGGACGTTGCGGGTCGAGCCGTCGCCGATTGGGACCCGCGGTTGGGGGCCGCAGCAACTCGCGCCAACACCACAGTCATCCGTTCGCTTTCGGGACGCACTCTGCTCGCGGACAGCGTGGATGCGGGTTGGAGGTTGAGTCTTACGGGAGCTAACGAGCAGATTCAGGAGCGGTGGGACGGGCGGGGACACTCCGGCCTGACCGAGTGTGACGATCTGCTGCGACCGGTTTCGATCACCGAAAAAACGATGGATGCAGACGCCGCTGTGGTTGAGCGGCTGACTTACGGCGATGCCTCTGCCCCGTCCAACCAGTGTGGCCGACTGATTCGCCATGACGATCCGGCGGGCACGTGGCAAGCCCTGTACTTTGGCCTGACAGGCGGGGTACTGAGGGACAACCGGCAGTTTCTGCAAGACTCGCACCTTTCCCCGGACTGGCCGCTTGAATCCGCATCACGTGATCGCTTGCTGGAAGCGGGAGAGGGTCATACCAGCTCAACCCTGTTCGATGCCACGGCAACGCCTGTCAGAAGGATCGACGCAACGGGAAACCTGCAGGTTCATCGCTACAACGTGGACGGCTCGCTCAAAGAAACCGCTTTCCAGCAGCCGGGTGGCACCACAGCCCAAACACTGGTCAGCGATATTCATTACAACCCGTTTGGCCAAGTCGTCAGCGAGCAGCTGGGCAACGGTGTTGTCACGCAAAACACCTACGATCTTGAGACCGGGCGGCTGGTAAGCCTCAAGGCCCAATTAGCCAATGGCATCGTTCTGCAACATCTGACGTATCAATACGACCCTGTGGGCAATATTATTAGAACCGACGATCTGGTGCCCTCCTCTACCCGAAACGCCAACGCCAGTCCGGTCAACCTGTACGACTACGACAGCCTTTATCAATTGATCGCAGCGACCGGTCGTGAGGTCAAAACCGGTTTCAGTCACGGGCCCGCTTTGCCCGACCAGCAACTGCTACCCGATCCCAATCAACTGACGAACTACACCCAGACGTACACCTATGATGCGGGCGGCAATCTGCGTCAGATGCACCATGTCGGCGATCACTTGTTTACCCGCACCATGCTCGTTGCATCCGACAGCAACCGCAGCCTGCCCGAAGGCGAACTCGATACCCCTCTCGAAAATGGCTTCGATGCCAATGGCAATCTTCAGGAGCTCGTACGCGGACAAACATTGATGTGGAACTTGCGCAATCAGTTGCGCCAGGTCACGGCGGTGCAACGTCCAGACGGCACAAATGACGATGAGGTGTACGTTTACGACGGCGGTGGACAGCGCTGCCGCAAGATCCGGTCAGCACAGACCAGCAGTCGCACGCTGGTATCTGAAGTGCGCTACCTGCCGGGCCTTGAGATTCGCAGCGAGCCTGATGGTGAGGTGTTGCATATCGCCTCGGTCCAGGCTGGACGCAGCAGCGTCAGGATCCTGCACTGGGGGGCTGGAAAACCTGATGGCATCGACAACGATCAACTGCGTTACACCCTCGAAGACCACCTTGGATCAAGCGCACTTGAGCTGGATCATCAAGGGGGCCTGATCAGCCAGGAAGGTTATTACCCATTCGGTGGCACGGCGTGGTGGGCTGCACGCAGCGCGGTAGAAGCGAAGTACAAGACGATTCGCTATTCGGGCAAGGAACGTGATGCCTCAGGGCTTTATTACTATGGGTTCAGGTATTACGCGCCATGGTTGATGCGCTGGATCAGCCCGGACTCTGTTGGCTTACCAGAATCCCTTAATCGGTACGGAATGGTTGCTAACAGTCCAATCTCTCATGTGGACAACGTGGGAAGAACCAAAGAAAAAATCAATCCTTCAACCGACATAAGACAGTCCGAAACATTACAAGCAGAACTGGAAGAAAAATTTAACAGCAATCCTGAAAAAAAGGCATTATTAGAAAACGCTTATAGTCATGAGATGAGAGACAAGCATACCATCGTGTCCAAATACCAACCTGCAGGGCACACACGTCAGAACTTATTCATTAACAAATTCGAACCTGACACATGGACATTTAAAAATAACAACAATTTCATCAAGGAAGCCCCGGCCCTCTATGCCAATGAGATCGCCGCTTACCAATATTATAAAGTATCCAAAGCCGTCGGCTTTATAGGTAAATTACCGAAGCTCATTATCCGAAGCAATATCGCCAACATGGGGGTCAAACAAATGGCCCGCGAACATGCCAGTGATACGCCGGAGTTTACCCAAGCGTTTTTGACGAAGACTCAGAATGGCAAAAGCACTCAACGAATCCTTGATGACTTCGGTCTCATAGCGATAAAAATAGAGCATTTTTTAAACGAAATCGAAATGCTTGATGTCCATGTGCACGTCGAGCCACGAAACAAGTCACTCACAACGGATAATGCTCCCAAGGATACGGGACAAAAGAGTCGAATGATCCCTGGTTTACGAAAGTCATCGTTGACTCCGGCTTCATACATACGGACCCAGCCCGCAGTCAGGAGACGGCACTCTAGCGCAGCTGCGCTGGGTTAGACTCAGCTTAATACAAGGATGGGCCGTGGCCAGCTAGCCTCGCCGATCCAGCGCATTGACCACCAGCCGATCCACCCACCCCCACAGGCGCTGTTTGACCCGGCGCCAGAGGGGGCGGGATTTCCAGTCCGCCAGACTCACTGCGCTGCTGACCAGAAAATCCCGCTCGAAGCTCTGCGTCACGGCCAGCGTCAACCCAGGATCAATAGCTTCAAGATTGGCCTCCAGATTGAAGCGCAGGTTCCAGTGGTCGAAGTTGCAGGAGCCGAGGCTCACCCAGTCGTCCACCAGCACCATTTTCAGGTGCAGGAAACATGGCTGGTATTCGAAGATCTTGACCCCAGCCTTCAGCAGACGCGGGTAATACCGGTGGCCGGCGTAGCGCACGGACGGGTGATCGGTGCGCGGGCCGGTGAGCAGCAGGCGCACGTCGACACCCCGGGACGCTGCCCGGCGCAACGCGCGGCGGACTTTCCAGGTCGGCAGGAAATACGGCGTCGCCAGCCAGATGCGCGTTCTGCTGGTGTTCAGTGAGCGAATCAGTGACTGCAGGATGTCGCGGTGCTGGCGCGAGTCGGCGTAGGCCACGCGCCCCAATCCACTGCCGCTGACCGGCGCTTTCGGCAACCGCGGCAGCCCGAAGTTTTCCGCAGGTCGCCACGCGCGGCGTCGGGGATTGGCGTGGAACTGGCGGTCGAACAAGGCTTGCCAGTCGAGCACCAGTGGGCCGCGAATCTCGACCATCACTTCGTGCCATTCGCTGGCGTCCTGATCCGGCCGCCAGAACTCGTCCGTCACGCCCGTGCCGCCCACCACCGCCAGCGCCTTATCGACCAGCAACAGCTTGCGATGATCGCGGTAGAAATTGCGTATGCCCCGACGCCAGTGCACACGGTTGTAAAACCGCAGAATCACGCCCGCTTCGGTCAAGCGCGTGCGCAGGCTTAAGGTAAACGCCAGAGAACCGAAGTCATCGAACAGGCAGCGCACCATCACACCACGCTGTGCGGCATTGACCAGCGCTTGCACCACGGCCTCGGCACACACGCCCGCTTCCACCAGATACAACTCGAGTTCGACCTGCTGCTGCGCACCGTCGATGGCGGCAATCATGCGCGGGAAAAACGCGGGGCCGTCGATCAGCAGGTTGAACTGGTTGTCGTCACGCCATGGAAAAATCGCGCCTCTCATGATCAACGCGCCGTGAAGATCAAGACAGCACCCACCGGCACTGAGAACCCGATTGCAGAAAGGTCAGCCACTTTGCGCAGCCCTTCCAGGCCCGACAGCAATCCAAAATCCTCGGCGTGCAACACCAACGGCTCCAGCGTCACGACCTGGAAACGTCGGTCGTCGAGTCTCGTCGCCAGCAGTTCGGCGTTGTAGCTCTGGGACTGGCCGTGCATCTGCACCTTCAACGGCAGCCGTAATTCCAACTGCGCGCCGGGGGCCAGCGCATTGATCGGGCGCATGTCCAGTTGCGCTGTGATGCGGGCTTCAGGAAATTGCTTGATGTCGAACAGCTGCCTGCGCAAGCGCTCATCGCGCACAGGAATGCCGGTGCTCACGGAATCCAGCTCAACTTCCAGCTCGGCCACGCCCTTCGGATCGACTTTGCCGTGCAGATTGAGGAAGCGATGGACTTCCGAAATGTCGGCGTTCTTCGTGGAAATGAACGACAGCCGCGAGGACTCGTTATCCAGATACCAGTTCGCCTGAGCAGGCAGCGCCCACACGGCGAGCGAGGCCAGCAGCAGGCGGGTGAAAGTGGGCATGAGAACTCCAGCGGCGCGATTGAGGCAACCTTATCCGCCTGTCAGACCGCAAGCAAATGGCGACGTTCGCCCTCACGGCTCTGCTGGCAACAATCGACAGCCCTGGCGCTGGCCTTGCCATTGCGCGCTGCTTTCACGGCCCATCCCGGTGGCGATGATTCGCTTGTCGGCCAGGCTTTCCGTCAATGTGCTCGGCAGCCACTGCTTCACGTAGGCCTGGCAGTAGTCCACCGGGTTGTTCATCACATAACGGCAGGAACAATATTCCTTGGCGGTGTATGCACTGATGATGCTCGGAAACGCCTGCAACGGGACACGCCAGGTCCAGACCACGGCGAGCAGGAACACCACCATCAGCATCGCCACCGTGCTGAACGGACGGCGTCGAATAAACCCCTTCCTGGCCGTCATTGCACACGCTCCCCGGCCGCGGCTTTCAACGCGCGCTTGAGCAACTGGTTGTGGTCGTAGGTCCCGTCCCGGTCATCGGCGTAACGCACGATCACCAGGCCCGCGCTCGGGATCACATACAACGCCTGTCCCCAATGCCCCAGGCCAGCGAAGGTGTCGGGCGGCGCGTCAGGCCAGGGGCCGGGCGTGTTGTTCGCCGCCCGGTTGAGCCACCACTGTCCTCCCGGCGCTTCGGTGGTGGGCGTTTGGGAACTGAACGGGGTGAGGTTAAAAGCGACCCAGCCCTGCGCCAACAACGGGCGATCCTGCCAACGGCCACCACGCTGCATGAGCAAACCGATACGTGCCAGATCCCGCGCGGTCATGTAGGCGTAGGAAGAGCCGACAAAGGTGCCAGTACCATCGGTTTCCCAGACCGCGCTCTTGATGCCCAGCGGGTCGAACAATGCGGTCCACGGGTAATCGGCGTAGGCCGTGTCGCCTACCATGCCCCTTAGTGCAGCGGCCAGTACGGTGCTGTCGCCACTCGAATAGCGATACGCCGTGCCGGGCGCGCTCACCACGTCGTGCTCGGCGGTGAAGCGCGCCATGTCGCCACGGCCTCGGGTGTAGAGCATGGCGACGACCGAGGAGTTGAGCGGCGCGTATTCGTAATCCTCTTGCCAATCCAGGCCCGACGCCCAGTGCAGCAGGTCCTGAATCCTGATATCGGGATGTGCTTTGAACGGTGGGTAATAGCGTGCAACCGGGTCATCCAGCTTGAACCGCCCTTCTGTAAAAGCCACGCCCAGCACGGTTGCGAGAATGCTTTTACTGATCGACCACGTGAGGTGCGGCGTCTCGGCACGGGTCACGCCGGCGTAACGCTCGTAGATGACTTCGCCATTGTGGACGATCAACAGCGCGTCGGTGCGAATGCCTTTGCGAGTCTGCTCATCGCGAGGGGGGAAGGCGTAGGTGTCGAGGTCCTTTAGCGCTGCACTTGAAGCGAGTGGCCGGGCGGACCATTGCGCGTCAGGCCAGGTTTCGGCCACCGTCGAACACGTGATCGAAAAGACGATTAGCGTTAACCACAAACGACTCATGAACGGACCTCACCCACGGATTTCGCAACCCTAGCAGGCAATGATGACAGCACGGGGAATCCCTCTGCGGGGATGTTCGCCCCGCCTGTCACGCAACCATCACCAAAGCTTAATGGTGATGACATCGGCCCTCCCTAGCCTGCATTCGTACAGCAATGCTTCGAATCATTCAGTCGACCGGCCTGGACCAAGGCTGGCCCACGGAGACGCCCTATGACTCAGATCGCCAGTATTCGAGACACCAGCGTAGACCGCCGCCTGCAGGCCGAGCGCCTGATCGGTCCTCAAGCCCTGCAAGAAGCACAGGCTTTGCGTTTCAGCGTGTTCAGCGGCGAATTCAACGCCAAGCTCAAAGGTGCCGAGCTGGGTCTGGACATCGACGATTACGACGTTCACTGCATGCACATCGGCGTGCGTGACCTCAACAGCGGTCGACTGGTCGCCACCACTCGCCTGTTGGACCACAAGGCCGCCAACACCCTGGGCCGTTTCTACAGCGAAGAAGAATTCAGCCTTCATGGCCTGGGCCATCTGCAGGGTCCGATCCTTGAGTTGGGCCGTACCTGCGTCGACCCGGCATATCGCAACGGCGGGACCATTGCCGTGCTGTGGAGCGAGCTGGCCGAAGTGCTCAACGAAGGCGGTTACAGCTACCTGATGGGCTGCGCCAGCATCCCGATGCAGGACGGCGGCATTCAGGCCCACGCCATCATGCAGCGCCTGCGTGAACGCTATCTGAGTACCGAACACCTGCGCGCCGAGCCGAAGAATCCGTTGCCGACCCTCGACATTCCGAACAACGTGATCTGCGAAATGCCACCGCTGCTCAAGGCCTACATGCGCCTGGGCGCCAAGATTTGTGGCGAGCCTTGCTGGGATGAAGATTTCCAGGTAGCCGACGTGTTCATCCTGCTCAAGCGCGACGAGCTGTGCCCGCGCTACGCCCGTCACTTCAAGGCAGCGGTGTGATGAGCTCGCTGCGCAGTCATGCGCGCGTCATCCGCGTGCTGTGGGTCATCGGCCTGGGCCTGACCATTGCGGGCACGTTCGCCCTGATGGAACGCCTGCGAGTCGGCAACTCCATGGCCCGCCGTCAGCGCTGGACGAGCTGGTTCATGGCACGCCTGACGGCCGCGCTGCCGTTCCGCGTCACGGTCAGCGGCACATTGCCGGTTCAGCCCGCCTTGTGGGTCAGCAACCATGTGTCATGGACCGACATCCCGCTGCTCGGCAAGCTCGCCCCGCTGTCGTTTCTGTCCAAGGCTGAAGTGCGCACCTGGCCGGTGGCCGGCTGGCTGGCGCTGAAGGCCGGCACACTGTTCATTCGTCGCGGTTCGGGCGACAGCAAGCTGATTCAGAAGCAAATGGGCCAGCACTTGCTGGGCAATCATTCGCTGGTGATCTTCCCTGAGGGCACCACCACGGACGGCACCCGCTTGCGCACCTTCCACGGTCGCCTGCTGTCCAGCGCCATTGAAACCGGAACCCCTGTGCAACCGGTCGCCATTCGGTACGTGCGCGACGGCAAGCCAGATCACATCGCGCCCTTCATTGGCGACGACGATCTGCTTTCACACCTGCGCCGTTTGTTCGCCAACGAGGTGAGCGACGTGCACATTCAACTGCTGGCGCCCATTGAGTCCCACGGCAAAGAGCGCGCAGCACTGGCGTTCGAAGCACAGTCCGCGGTTCAGGTTGCGCTGTTTGGCGAAGTGACTCAGCCGGCCGAGCTGCGACCATCAACCGCCAGGGCTGCCTGAGCGAAGGCTTGAACCTGCGGATAGAACTCTCTGAAATCCTCGCTTAACGGCCAATAAAGCGCCTGCAGTTCCTGCATGGCGCCGGCCAGTCCTTCGGGGCGGGACAGGCGTCGGGCAATCCCGGCCAACGCATCACCCACCACCTCGAAATCCCGATACGACCCCAGCCAGTCATGTGCCGCCATCCGCGGCGCGATCATCGCCAGGCGCTCCGGCAGTTCAGGCTCGTTCGCCAGCACGCGATAGACCGTGTCGGTGAATGTATCCAGCGGCACGTCCGAATACTGCGACCAGTCCCGCGCCAGGCAGTGATCGAAGAACACGTCCAGCACGATGCCGACATAGCGCCGACGCTCGGCCGGAAAGCGCCCCATCGCCCGTTTGGTCACGGGGTGGGCGTCGGTGAACGCGTCGATGCGCCGATGCAGACGGATCGCCTGCTCGATGTCCAGGGGAAAGCGACCCGGCAGCAGGCCTTTGACGAAATCGCCATACAGGCTGCCGAGCAACTGGGAAGGCGTCTGACCGCCCAGATGGAGGTGTGCGAGGTAATTCATGAAAACAGACACCTTGGTAATTGAAACGACACCGCCCCTGTGGGAGTGAGCTTGCTCACGAAGAGGACCGAACATCTGCCACATTCTAGGGCGCGTAACACTCAACGCTCGCGAGCAAGCCCACTCCCACAGGAGTATCGCGTGATCGGAATGGCTGCACGGAGCCTAAACCATTTACGTTCGGGGCTCATATCGTTATAACCCGATATACCCATTCACACCATGCTTAGAACCCCTTCATATTTGTGTATCGCGATTCACCAATATAAAGTTCGCTCCATCGCGATATAACGCTACATACAGATTGAGAACGACATGCCTATCGACCTCGACGACATAATAAAAGCCTTGGCTCATCCGGTTCGCCGTCAGATTCTGGTCTGGCTCAAGGACCCTCATGCCTGTTTCCCCGATCAGGAGCACTCGCTTGAAAACGGCGTGTGTGCCGGTCAGATCGACCAACGTGCGGGCTTGTCGCAATCGACTGTTTCCGCCCACCTCGCCACCTTGCAACGTGCCGGTCTGATCACCAGCAAGAAGTACGGCCAGTGGCATTTCTTCAAACGCAACGAGGACGCCATTCAGGCGTTTTTGCAGGCGCTGGCCCAGCAACTTTGAGCTGGCCGCTCTCAAACACCGATTCTTCAGGAGACGCACCGTGCCCCTTTCGCTACTCATTCTGGCCCTGAGCGCATTTGCCATCGGGACGACCGAATTCGTCATCATGGGCCTGCTGCCCGACGTCGCCTCTGACCTGGGCGTCAGCATTCCCGGCGCTGGCTGGCTGGTGACCGGCTACGCGCTGGGCGTTGCCATCGGCGCACCGTTCATGGCCATGGCGACCGCCAGACTGCCGCGTAAAGCGGCGCTGGTGACGCTGATGGGCATCTTCATCATCGGCAACCTGCTCTGCGCCGTCGCGGCCGATTACAACATTCTGATGTTCGCCCGCGTGGTCACTGCGCTGTGCCACGGGGCGTTCTTCGGCATCGGCTCGGTCGTGGCAGCCGGCCTGGTTCCGGCCAACCGCCGTGCTTCGGCCGTTGCGCTGATGTTCACTGGCCTGACCCTTGCCAACGTGCTGGGCGTGCCATTGGGCACTGCGCTCGGACAACAGGCGGGCTGGCGCTCGACCTTCTTCGCGGTGACCGTGATCGGCGTCATTGCCTTCATCGGCCTGATTCGTTTCCTGCCGGCCAAGCGTGATGAAGAGAAACTCGACATGCGTGCTGAGCTCGGTGCCCTCAAAGGCGCCGGGATCTGGCTGTCACTGAGCATGACGGCTCTGTTTGCCGCTTCCGTGTTCGCGCTGTTCACCTACGTCGCACCGTTGCTGGGTGAAATCACCGGCGTGTCGCCGCTGGGGGTGACCTGGACGCTGATGCTGATCGGGCTGGGACTGACCGCCGGCAATATCATTGGCGGCAAGCTGGCGGATCGTCGCCTGGCTGCCACCTTGATCGGCGTATTCATCGCCATGGCCGTGACGTCCACTGTCCTGACCTGGACCAGCGTGGCGCTGATCCCGGCTGAAATCACTCTCTTCCTATGGGCCACCGCCTGTTTTGCCGCCGTGCCTGCCTTGCAGATCAACGTGGTGACCTTCGGCAAGGACGCACCGAACCTGGTGTCGACCCTGAACATCGGCGCCTTCAACGTCGGCAACGCCTTGGGCGCATGGGTCGGCGGCAGCGTCATCGCCCACGGTTACGGCCTGACCAGCGTGCCCTTGGCCGCCGGCGGCCTGGCCATCCTGGCGCTGCTGGTGACCCTGATCAATTTCCGTCAGCGCGGCGATGGCGAACTCGCCGCTGCAACGAACTGAATTCAACGCTTCAAAACTGCGGATTCACCCACTACCCAATACATTGAGGATATCCCCGATGAGCACAATTTTTGACCCGATCAAGATGGGCGAGCTGGAACTGGCCAACCGTATCGTCATGGCGCCGCTGACCCGGTGCCGCGCTGACGAAGGCCGTGTTCCGAACGCGATGATGGCCGAGTACTACGTGCAGCGCGCCACCGCTGGCCTGATTATCAGCGAAGCGACGTCGGTCACGCCGATGGGCGTTGGCTACCCGGACACCCCGGGCATCTGGTCCAACGACCAGGTTCGCGGCTGGAGCAACATCACCAAAGCCGTTCACGCTGCGGGCAGCAAGATGGTGCTGCAACTGTGGCACGTCGGGCGTGTGTCGCACCCTCTCTATCTAAACGGCGAAACGCCTGTCGCGCCGAGCGCGATTCAACCAAAAGGCCACGTGAGCCTGGTTCGTCCGCTGTCTGATTACGTGACGCCACGCGCGCTGGAACTGGCTGAAATCGAGGACATCGTCGACGCCTACCGCGTCGGTGCGGAGAACGCCAAGGCCGCTGGTTTCGATGGCGTGGAAATCCATGGCGCCAACGGTTACCTGCTCGATCAATTCCTGCAAAGCAGCACCAACACGCGCACCGACCGCTACGGCGGCTCGCTGGAAAACCGCGCGCGTCTGCTGCTGGAAGTGACCGACGCAGCCATCGAAGTCTGGGGCCCAGGCCGTGTGGGCGTGCACCTGGCACCCCGCGCCGACTCCCATGACATGGGCGACGACAACCTGGCTGAGACCTTTACCTACGTTGCGCAGGAACTGGGCAAACGCGGCATCGCGTTCATCTGCGCCCGTGAGCGCGAGCTGGACGACAGCCTGAGCCCACGTTTGAAAGAGGCATTTGGTGGGGCGTTCATCGCCAACGAGAAATTCACCAAGCAGAGCGCCAATGAATGGCTGGCGAGCGGCAAGGCGGATGCGGTGGCTTTCGGTGTGCCGTTCATTGCGAACCCTGATCTGCCAGCGCGTCTGGCCAAGGATGCTCCGCTGAACGAGCCGCACCCTGAGACGTTTTATGGGAAAGGGGCTGTGGGGTATATCGATTATCCGACGCTGTAATTAGCGTATCTGGATCGGATTCAGGGTGTATTCCGTTCCTTGCGGCGGTGCCTGCACCCGAGTCGCGTTTGGTGGTGATCGTTCCCACGCTCCGCGTGGGAACGATCACAGGCGGAACAGTTTGGCCGTTGGGCCACACCAAGGAAGCAGCACCACCACAACCCGCGAACATCTCACCTCACTGTCCGCGCCCACGCCTCACTCAGAGCGCCTACTGAGCCCGCGAATTGATCTGCTGCGACAACGTCTGAATCTGACTCTGCAGGGTATTGAGACTGCGCGTCATCTGCCCACGAAACGCATCGAACTCCGCCGTGCTCGCGCCCGATGAAACCGCCTGCGCCGGACGATTGTCCTGCTCGCTCTTGAGCACGATCATGTCCTGCTCCAGACGCTCGATCGCCTGACTGTTATTGCTCTTCTTCAAATTCGCCACATCGGCACTCAAGCCCTTGAGTTCAGAATCCAGACGATCCTGCTGCGACTGTGCCGACTTGTTATCAGGCATCGCCGCCTTCAACGCGGCCAGTTCGGTCGCGACCGTCTTCAACTGATCCTGTAACTGCTGATTGATCGCCTGCTGCTGCGTCGCTTGCGCCGCAATCTGTTCCAGACGCTTGTCCAGACCGCCCTGCAAACCGGCCACGCCTTGCTGCTGTTTACCTTGGTCAGCCAGTTGATCCTGTAACTGCTTGATCTGCGCCTTCAGCGCCTCACCGCCGCTGTTAGCCACCGATTCCGTGGCGACAACTTTGCCGGAGATGTCCTGCAGGCGCCCCGCCGCTTCCTCGCTGATGCGCGCGAAGCTTTCCTGGGTGGCAACCAGTTGCTGCTCCATCAACGAAACCTGCTGAAAACTCCACCAGCCCAGACCGCAGAACGCGATGAACAGCGCCCCGATCAAGGCCCACAAAGCGCCGGTGCCCGGGGCTTTGACCTTGACCACCGGTGTGGTGCGCGAATACACCGTGGTGCGCTCACGGGCACCAGCAGTCGGGATGAAGTCATCGTCGTCATCTTTGGCGCTGAGGCTTGGCACGTCATCGACGTCGTCATACGGATCTTTGCGCATGTGTTTCCCTTTGAAGACCGCTGAATCTGAATGGCGGCAGTATAACCGCGACACGTAGGACCCTAGGAATCGCCGGCCGTTTTAAACCGCCTGGCCATGCTGCGCTTTCCACCAGCCGCAGAACTCATCCAGCGCGGTCCAGACGCTGACGTTGGGCTGGTAATCCAGATAATACTGGGCGCGGCTGATATCAAGCGTGAAATCTCGGTTCATGACCTGCATGCCTACTCTGGACAGCGTCGGTTCAGGTCGGCCCGGCCAGAGCATGCAGGCGGCTTCGTTGATCGCCGCCGCGCTGTAGGCCAGGCCGTACGAGCGATAGCGCGTGACAGGCGGCAATTGCATCTGCCGCATGACGTAATTGACCACGTCCCAGATGGGAAGCGGCGTACCGTTGCTGATGTTGTACGCCTTGCCCAGTGCCGCCCCCGTCGCCAGCAAACTGCTGAGCATCGCTTCGTTGAGGTTCTGAATGCTGGTGAAATCGACTTTGTTCAAACCATTGCCGATGATCGACAGGCGCTTCTTGCGCTGCATCTGCATCAGCCTCGGGAAGATGCTGGTGTCTCCCGCGCCGGTGACGAAGCGAGGACGCAACGCGATGACTTCAAGCCCGAACTCCGTGGCGCCAAACACCTTTTGCTCGGCCAGGTACTTGGTCGCGGCATAGTGATTGTGGAAGCGCTTGGGAACCTGCTCTTCACGGATGTTCAGGTGCGACTGCCCATCGAAATAGATCGATGGCGAGGACAAGTGCACCAGTCGCCGGACGTGTTGCTTGAGGCAGGCTTCGACGACGTTCTCAGTGACCTGGACGTTGCCCTGATGAAAGTCCTGACGCCGTCCCCACGTACCAACGGCACCCGCACAATGGACGACCGCCTCGACGTCGTCGCACAGGGCGTGCACCAGCTCCGGGTCACTCAAGTCGCCTTGAATGAATTCGGCGCCGCGCCGCACCAGATGCTCAACGCCCTCTGCACGACGGCCGTTGACCCGGACGCTCAATCCCTGCTCCAGGGCGAAACGCGCAAAGCGTCCACCGATGAAGCCGCTCGCGCCGGTGACCAGAATCTTCATTTACCGCTCCGTTCAAATAAAAATGCACAACATTGGCTCGCGAGGCCCGACCCTGCAGGTCGCAGAAATCTCTGGCGTTAGTGATCTCTGTGGAAGCGAATTCATTCGCGATACGGTATTTCAAACGACACATCTTCGCAGGCTGATCAGGCCTCTCGCGAATGAATTCGCTCCCACAGGTTTTGCGCCCGACCGAGAAACCTCACGTCTGTACTGACGTACACTGCGCTGCCAGCGGCACTAGCCACTGACCGGCTTTCTTCGCCAAGTGATCGGTCAGCTGAGTCAGCAACTGCCCGCCATTGCGCCAATGATGCCAGTACAAGGGCACATCGATGCAGCGTTCGCTCAACAATTCCACGAGTTTGCCGCTCGTCAACTGTTCTTGCACCTGCAACTCAGGCACCAGCCCCCAGCCCATCCCGGACTCCGTCATGCGAATAAAACCTTCGGACGACGGACACAGATGATGTTCAAAGCCACCCTCGACACCCAACAACGCCAGATAGCGATGCTGAAGAAAGTCATCCGGCCCAAAGACCAGTGCTGGCGAACGTGCCAACGCCTGAGCCGTGACGCCGTGCGGAAAATGCCGAGCGATGAAGGCAGGGCTGGCCAACGCGCGATAGCGCATAGCGCCCAGCAGCAGACTGCGCGCGCCCGCCACCGGGCGTTCGCTGCCACACAGGCAGGCTGCGACCTCGCCGGCGCGCATGCGCTTGAGGCCAACGTCCTGATCCTCCACCACCAGATCGGTCAGCACCCGGTGCTCGGCACAGAAGTCCCCCACCGCCGGCGCCCACCAGGTCGCCAGACTGTCCGCGTTCAACGCAATGCGCAGACGCTCCGCAATGCCGCCTTCGTCCAGCGCAGGCACCACGCTTTGCAGGTCTCGCTCCAGCAGCCGCACCTGTTGAACATGGTTCAGCAGCCGCCGACCGATATCAGTGGGACTCGGCGGCGTGGCCCGCACCAGCACCGGCTGACCGATGCGTGCCTCCAGTAATTTGATCCGCTGTGAAACGGCCGACTGCGACAGGCCCAGAACGTGCGCCGCGCGCTCGAAGCCCGCCTGTTCAACCACAGCCGCCAGCGCCGAAAGCAATTTATAGTCGAACATCAGTTTTCCTAATGAGCGATGAGCAATATTGCTTTTTCTTATACCGCTCATTGCCTGACACTCGCCACACAAACCTGTTTGCGATGAGAAACCCTGATGTCCGGTGAAACCTCCCTGAACGTGCTGCTGCGCGGCATGAGCCCAGCATTGAACCCAGGTGAATATGTATTTGCCAGCGTGCCCGAAGGCAGCGACCTTCAACGCGTGCAGGTCATCGGCAGCTTTCGCGAGCGGGAGGGGCTGACCGTGATTATCGAACGACTAGAGGCCGAATCACTGGGCCTTGCCTGTGGCTACGTCATGGCGTGGATCACGCTGAACGTGCACTCGTCACTAGAGGCCGTTGGACTGACCGCGGCATTCGCCACTGCGTTGGGCGAAGCAGGCATCAGCTGCAATGTGATCGCAGGCTTCTATCACGACCACCTTTTCGTGGGCAAAGACGACGCGCAGAAAGCCATGACGGTACTGCGCGAACTGGCCGCCAGCGCCCACTGATTCACTTCACGGAGCAACACCCATGTGGCAAAGCTACCTCAACGGGCTGCTGGTTGCGTTCGGCCTGATCATGGCCATTGGTACCCAGAATGCCTATGTACTGGCGCAAAGCTTGCGCCGCGAGCATCACCTGTCGGTCGCGCTGCTGTGCATCGTGTGCGATGCGATCCTGGTGACCGCTGGCGTGTTCGGACTGGCCAACGTGCTGGCGCACAACCCGACATTGCTGGCGGTCGCGCGTTGGGGTGGCGTGGTGTTTCTGCTGTGGTACGGCAGCAAAGCCCTGCGCCGCGCCGTGTCGCCGCAAAGCCTGCAACAGGGCGACGCCAACGGTCAGCGTTCCCGCCGCGCGGTGTTGCTGACAGCCTTGGCCGTCACCCTCCTCAACCCGCACGTTTATCTCGACACCGTTCTGTTGATCGGCTCCCTTGGGGCGCAACAGACCGAACCGGGCGCCTACGTGGCCGGTGCCGCCAGTGCGTCACTGCTGTGGTTCTCGACGCTCGCGATCGGCGCAGCCTGGCTGGCGCCGTGGCTCGCCCGTCCGGCAACGTGGCGCCTGCTGGACCTGATGGTCGCCGCGATGATGTTCAGCGTCGCGGTGCAGTTGATCCGAACCGCCTGATCATGCGCCTGCGCTGACTCGTCAAAAATATCCATCATTTCCCGCGCGACGCTCTGGAACCTCTATCCCACACAGTTGTTGCGTGGTTATGGGCCGGACCCGGTGCTATGATCCAAAACCCTGCGCCGCAAAGAGTACAAGACTCTCCGGCGTATGTTCTGTCTGGCCGCCCGTGATCGGCCTTGCGCTAACCGCAACTGACCTGATTAGGAGAATTACCATGGCTTTCGAATTGCCTCCGCTGCCGTACGCTCATGATGCTCTGGCACCGCACATCTCCAAGGAAACCCTGGAATACCACCACGACAAGCACCACAACACCTACGTCGTGAACCTGAACAACCTGGTGCCAGGCACCGAGTTCGAAGGCAAGACCCTGGAAGAAATCGTCAAGTCTTCCTCGGGCGGTATCTTCAACAACGCAGCCCAGGTCTGGAACCACACTTTCTACTGGAACTGCCTGGCGCCAAACGCCGGCGGCCAACCGACCGGTGCACTGGCTGACGCCATCAATGCTGCGTTCGGCTCCTTCGACAAGTTCAAGGAAGAATTCAGCAAGACCTCCATCGGCACCTTCGGCTCCGGCTGGGGCTGGCTGGTGAAGAAAGCTGACGGTTCCCTGGCACTGGCCAGCACCATCGGCGCCGGCAACCCGCTGACCAGCGGCGATACCCCGCTGCTGACCTGCGACGTCTGGGAACACGCTTACTACATCGACTACCGCAACCTGCGTCCAAAATACGTCGAGGCGTTCTGGAATCTGGTGAACTGGAAGTTCGTTGCTGAGCAGTTCGAAGGCAAGGCTTTCACCGCCTGATTACTGCACCAGAGCGCGTTTCAAAGAAAACCCGGCATGGCCGGGTTTTTTTTCGCCTTCTGTTCGTCCTTTATGTATTGTCAGAAAGCGATAGCGGACTAATATCAGTTTCGTCTGAATCGACGAAAAGAGGCTCAAGTTCCGCCCCCTGTTTACCGACACAGTACCGATAGCCTTACTGGCCTGCATGTAGATCGTTATCTGAAAGAACAGGTCAGGTGTGTTTCGAAACCTTGACCCCATGGCCTGCATTGCCAATGCTTGCATACAGTCACCCGCTATCAGCATGGATGAAGGAATGCCCATTTGAAGCTGGAACTCAAGAACAGCTTGTCGGTGAAGCTGCTGCGTGTGGTGTTGCTTTCAGCGCTCGTCGTAGGCGTTGTGCTCAGTTGTGCGCAGATTGTCTATGACGCCTACAAGACGCGGCAGGCCGTCGCCACTGACGCCGAGCGGATTCTCGACATGTTCCGTGACCCGTCGACGCAGGCGGTGTACAGCCTGGACCGGGAAATGGGCATGCAGGTCATCGAGGGCCTGTTTCAAGACAAAGCCGTACGCATGGCGTCCATTGGCCACCCCAATGAGACCCTGCTCGCGGAAAAAACCCGTGACCTCAAACCTTCGCCCACGCGTTGGCTGACCGACCCGATTCTCGGCCAGGAACGCAGCTTCACCACGCAGTTGGTAGGACGCAGCCCTTACAGCGAATATTACGGCGATCTGCGCATCACTCTCGACACCGCGACCTATGGCGAGGGCTTTCTCGTCAACTCGATGATCATCTTTATTTCCGGCGTGCTGCGCGCTCTGGCGATGGGGCTGGTGTTGTATCTGGTCTATCACTGGCTGCTGACCAAACCGCTGTCGCGCATCATCGAGCACCTGACGAGCATCAATCCCGACCGGCCCAGCGAACACCAATTACCGCTGCTCAAGGGTCACGAGAAGAACGAGTTGGGGCTCTGGGTCAACACCGCCAACGAACTTCTGGCCTCCATCGAGCGCAACACTCACCTGCGACACGAGGCTGAATCGAGCCTGCTGCGCATGGCGCAATATGACTTTTTGACCGGACTGCCTAATCGCCAGCAGCTGCAACAGCAGCTGGACAAGATCCTGATCGATGCCGGGCGCGTGCAGCACCGGGTCGCCGTGCTGTGCGTCGGCCTCGATGACTTCAAGGGCATCAACGAACAATTCAGTTATCAGGCGGGCGACCAACTCCTGCTGGCGCTGGCCGACCGTTTGCGTGGACACAGTGGCCGTCTAGGCGCACTCGCGCGTCTGGGTGGCGACCAGTTCGCGCTGGTGCAGGCCGACATCGAACAGCCGTACGAAGCAGCGGAGCTGGCGCAAAACATTCTGGACGATCTGGAGGCGCCGTTCGCCGTCGATCAACAGGAAATCCGTCTGCGCGCAACCATCGGCATCACGCTGTTCCCGGAAGATGGCGACAGTACCGAAAAGTTGCTGCAAAAAGCCGAGCAGACCATGACCTTGGCGAAGACGCGTTCGCGCAATCGCTATCAGTTCTATATCGCCAGCGTCGACAGCGAGATGCGCCGTCGCCGCGAGCTTGAAAAAGACCTGCGCGAAGCCCTAGTCCGCAACCAGTTCCATCTGGTGTATCAGCCTCAGATCAGCTATCGCGACCACCGCGTGGTGGGCGTCGAGGCATTGATCCGCTGGATTCACCCTGAGCACGGTTTTGTGCCGCCGGATCAATTCATTCCGCTGGCCGAACAGAACGGCACCATCATCGCCATCGGCGAATGGGTGCTGGACCAAGCCTGCAAACAACTGCGCGAATGGCACGATCAGGGTTTCACCGAACTGCGCATGGCGGTGAACCTGTCCACCGTGCAACTGCACCACGCCGAGCTGCCTCGGGTGGTCAATAACCTGCTGCAGATCTACCGCCTGCCGCCGCGCAGCCTGGAGCTGGAGGTGACCGAAACCGGTCTGATGGAAGACATCAGCACCGCCGCCCAGCACCTGCTCAGCCTGCGTCGTTCGGGCGCGCTGATTGCCATCGATGACTTCGGTACGGGCTATTCGTCTTTGAGTTACCTGAAAAGCCTGCCGCTGGACAAGATCAAGATCGACAAGAGCTTCGTGCAGGACCTGATCGACGATGATGATGACGCCACCATCGTGCGCGCCATCATCCAGCTCGGCAAAAGCCTGGGCATGCAAGTCATCGCCGAGGGCGTGGAGACCACGGAGCAAGAGGCGTACATCATCTCCGAGGGCTGCCACGAAGGTCAGGGCTACTTCTACAGCAAGCCGCTGCCCGCTCGGGAGTTGCTGTCCTACCTGAAGCAGGCCCAGCGCACGCATGTGGGGGTTTTGTAGCTTCACTCCCCGACGTGTAAGAGCGCGCTCGCCCGCGAACGCAGCAGCCCGTCCACGATCAATGTTCCTGACCAGACACGGTCGCGATCCGAGGCGTGCCTGCTGAGAGTCACGCCCGGTCGGTACGGAAACGCCTTGTAACAGCTTGAAATACCTCCTCCTCCCGCGTCGCGGCGTTTTGCCTTTACACAGAATGCAAATCTTTCGCATCATGTCGCAGCTTTTTTTCTGGCGCTCGCCACCGTTTACACACTCTTCCCGACGCAGGATTCCGTCATGATTCGTATGCCCCTGGCAACCGCAAGTCTGCTGGCCATCGCTATCTCTCTGGCCGGTTGTGACCAAGGCAAGGACAAGCCCGCTGCCGCCGCGCCCTCCCCGACGCCCGCCGCAGCCGCGCCGGCTCCAGCAGCAGCGCCAGCTGCCGCACCGGCTCAGACCAGCGACGCCGCCACCAAGGCTGTGGTCGCGAACTACGCGAACATCGTCTTCGCGGTGTTCAGCGACGCCGAATCCACCGCGAAGACCTTGCGGACCGCTGTCGACACCTTCCTCGCCAACCCGAACGACCAGACCCTGAAAGCCGCGCGCGACGCCTGGGTCGCCGCCCGTGTGCCGTACATGCAGAGCGAAGTGTTCCGCTTCGGCAATACCATCATTGACGACTGGGAAGGTCAGGTGAACGCCTGGCCGCTGGACGAAGGCCTGATCGATTACGTTGCCAAGGATTACCAGCATGCATTGGGCAACCCGGGCGCGACCGCGAACATCATTGCCAACAAATCAGTGCAGGTCGGCGAAGACAAGGTCGACGTCACCGAGATCACGCCTGAGAAACTGGCCAGCCTGAATGAGCTGGGCGGCTCCGAAGCCAACGTCGCGACCGGTTACCACGCGATCGAATTTCTGCTCTGGGGCCAGGACCTGCACGGCAACGGCCCGGGCGCAGGCGAACGCCCTGCCAGCGACTACATCGAAGGCAAAGGCGGCACCGGCGGTCACAACGATCGTCGCCGTGCGTACCTGAACGCTGCCACTGACCTGCTGGTGAGCGACCTGGAAGAAATGGTCAACAACTGGAAACCGGGCGTTGCCGACAACTACCGCGCCACGCTGGAAGCGGAGCCTGCTGAAAGCGGCCTGCGTAAAATGCTGTTCGGCATGGGCAGCCTGTCCTTGGGCGAACTGGCGGGCGAGCGCATGAAGGTGGCGCTGGAAGCCAACTCAAGCGAAGACGAACACGACTGTTTCAGCGACAACACCCACAACTCGCACTTCTACAACGGTTTGGGAATCCGCAACGTTTATCTGGGTGAATACACTCGCGTAGATGGCAGCAAGGTCAGCGGGCCGAGCCTGTCCTCGTTGGTCGCCAAGGCCGATGCCGCGACCGACAGCACTGTGCGCGAAGACCTGGATGCCACCCAGGCGAAACTGCAGGCAATCGTGGATCGTGCCAACAAGGGTGAACACTTCGACCAGATGATCGCGGCGGGCAACACCGCTGGCAATCAAGTCGTTCGTGACGCCATCGCGGCGCTGGTCAAGCAGACCGGCGCGATCGAACAAGCCGCCGGCAAGCTGGGCATCACCGACCTGAACCCGGACAACGCCGATCACGAATTCTGATTGGCGCCGTTGGTGCTCCCGCGATCCTGATCGAAGCCTGCCTGGCAGTCGCCAAAGCGCACGGCGATGATCGTCAAAAGAAGGCCGACCCGCTAGCGGGCCGGCCTTCTTTTGACCACAAAAAAACTGTCATACGCCTTATAAACAAAGGGCTTCTGAAGACCGATCCGTAAGTTATGTAGGGCGTTTCCTGTTCGCTCTGTGTCGGATTGAACGCGCTTTATTCGCCGTCGATCATGCGCACTTCCTTGACCCCACCCTATCCAGGAGGAGACAGAAAGTGCCCAAGAGAAACAATAAAAGGCGCCGCGTCGGTAAGCTCAAAGCCAATGACTATGGCATCCATTTGTTGGTCGGCATCAAGGGGCCTCGAGCCTGGAAAGTGACGATCTACCGTGATGGAAGGACATTCAACAGACTGTTCTCATTCTCTCGCTACGGCGGGCGCGAAGCCGCTCGCAAAGCGGCCGACGCCTGCCGCGACCAATTGTTGCTCGAACACCTGCCCAAGCTCAGCCGGGACATCCGTCAACGCATCATCTCAACCAACACCAGCGGCTATCCCGGCGTGCATTACCGCTGCTACACCGGCATTGCCTATTGGGTGGCGCGCACGACCTTGCGCAATGGCAGCAGCGTTACCAAGTCCTTCAGGGTCGAACACTACGGCTACGACAGAGCCAAGGAACTCGCCATCCGCGAGCGCGAGCGTCAGCTCGACGGCATTGGCGATTACCGCTCGTTCAAAGTGATAGAAGGCGAACGGCGACTCATGCAACTGCTGGTGGAGAACCCTGCCCTGGAAATATCCGGGCTGTGATTGCCAGGTTGCCGCCAAATTTCGGGGCTGGCGGCAAATTGGTTACAACACGTTTCGAGAGAGGCTTACAAACGCAAATCCCTCTTATTCCTCAAGAACGGGGCTGGTAAGCTTGCTCGCCCCGATTTCCACCCCTTTGCAGGAAGTGTATGACTGCGCGGTTCCGTCTCTGGCTCTTCCTGCTGATGGCTTCGGCCATTGGCGGGTGCGATGACGCCCCGCGTTTCACCGCTGCCGAGCCTGGCGAGGCGCAGTCCGGCGGAGCGACCACCGTTTACAAAAAGGACCGCACTGCGTTTTCCCTTCCGTCTGCCAACCTTTCACCGACCCGGCGGCTGGACTTCAGCGTTGGCAACAGCTTTTTCCGTAACCCTTGGGTCATCGCCCCCTCGACCACCACCGCGCGAGACGGCCTGGGCCCCTTGTTCAACACCAACGCCTGCCAGAACTGTCATATCAAGGACGGGCGCGGACACCCGCCCGAGCCGGGCGCCGACAACGCCGTGTCGATGCTCGTGCGCCTCTCGATTCCCGATGAGCCTGCTTTCGCAGAGCACGTCAGGCATCTGGGGCTGACGCCCGAGCCGGTCTATGGCACACAGCTGCAGGACATGGCGGTTCCTGGTGTCACACCCGAAGGTAAAGTGCGCGTGGAATACGACTCGATGACCGTGCACTTCCGCGACGGTACGCCCGCGCACCTGCGTCGTCCTACGCTGCAGATCACCCAGCTGGGTTACGGGCCAATGCACCCGCAGACCCGCGCGTCGGCCCGCATCGCGCCGCCCATGATCGGCCTGGGCCTGCTGGAGGCCATTCCCGAAGCAGCGATTCTGGCCAACGCGAATCCGGATGACAGCAAAGGCACCGGGATCACCGGCACACCCAACTGGGTCTGGGACGACGCGCAGCAGAAAACCGTGCTCGGGCGCTTCGGCTGGAAAGCTTCGCAACCCAGCATCAATCAACAAAACGCCCATGCCCTCGCGGGCGACATGGGGCTGACCTCGAGCCTCAAGACAGCCGATGACTGCACACCGTCGCAGACTGCCTGCCTTGACGCGCCCAATGGTCAAGGCCCCGATGGCGAGCCGGAAGTCAGTGACAACATTCTGCGGCTGATCACGTTCTACACCCGCAATCTCGGCGTGCCGGCGCGCCGTGATGTGGCCGGTCCGCAAGTCCTGGCCGGCAAGAACCTGTTTTTCAAGGCCGGTTGCCAGCAGTGCCACACGCCGCAGTTCACGACCGCAGCCAACGCTGCAGAGCCGGAACTCGCCAACCAGGTGATCCGCCCTTATACCGACTTGTTGCTGCACGACATGGGCGAAGGGCTTGCCGACAACCTCACTGAGTTCAAGGCCAACGGGCAGCAATGGCGAACCCCGCCCTTATGGGGCATCGGACTGACTCAGGCCGTCAGCGGTCATACCCTGTTTCTGCACGATGGCCGCGCCCGCAACCTGATGGAAGCCGTGCTGTGGCACGGCGGCGAAGCGTTGCCCGCGCAGCGTCAGGTGCTGGCGTTCGATGCACAACAGCGGGCAGCGCTTGTGGCGTTCCTGAATTCCCTTTAAACGTATTATCCGAACGATAAGGAGCCGGACATGTTCCGTCCCAAGCTGTTGCTCACCAGCCTCGCCGCGCTCGCGCTGGGGGCCTGCGCACCTGCAGACCCGCAGGCCGTGACGTCTGCCGCCATCGCCAAGCAAGTGATCCTGCCGACCTACAGCCGCTGGGTCGACACTGACCGGCAACTGGCCATCAGTGCGCTGGCGTTCTGTCAGGGCAAGAGCGACCTGGACACCGCGCGGGCCGACTTCCTTCATGCGCAGAAAGCCTGGGCCGAACTGCAACCTTTGCTCATCGGGCCGCTGGCCGAGGGCAACCGCTCATGGCAGATCCAGTTCTGGCCGGACAAGAAGAACCTCGTAGGCCGTCAGGTCGAACAACTGGTGACCGCCCAGCCACAGATCAGCGCCGATGCACTGGCGAAATCCAGCGTCGTCGTTCAGGGGTTGTCGGCGTATGAATACATCCTGTTCGATGCCGAAATCGACATGGCCAGCGCTGACCAGAAAGCGCGCTACTGCCCGCTCCTGGTCGCCATCGGCGAACGCCAGAAAACCCTCGCGCAAGAGATCCTCGACGGCTGGAACAGCACCGACGGCATGCTCGCGCAATTGAGCAAATTCCCGAACCAGCGCTACGCCGACTCTCACGAGGCCATCGCAGAACTGCTGCGCGTGCAGGTCACGGCACTGGATAGCCTGAAGAAAAAACTTGGCACACCCCTAGGCCGCCAGACCAAAGGAGTGCCGCAACCTTTCCAGGCCGAAGCATGGCGCAGCAAGGCGTCGCTGAGCAGCCTGCAAGCCGGTCTCGCCAGCGCCGAAACGGTCTGGTCGGGCGTGGACAACAAAGGCCTGCGCGGCCTGCTGCCTGCGGAGCAAAAGCCGCTGGCTGACAAGATCGACGCTGCCTACGCTGAAAGTCAGAAGCAGCTGGCGGCGCTCAAACCGCCACTGGTCGAGCTGCTGGCCACCGAGCAAGGCCGTCAGCAGTTGAACGCGTTCTACGACAGCCTCAACAGGGTGCATCGCCTGCACGAAGGCGAACTCGCCAAAGCACTGGGCATTCAGCTTGGCTTCAACGCCAACGATGGTGACTGATATGTTGCGACGTCAGGCTTTGGCTCTCGGCAGCCTTGTTCTCAGCGCCTGTACCTTGGGTGGATGGACGCTGTTCAGAAAGAAAGGCGAAAGCCCGCTGCTGCTGTCTGCCCGGGATGACAGCAATGGCAAGCACTACGCCGTGGGGTATCGCGTGGACGGCACTCAGGTGTTCGCCACACAGGTCGCCCAGCGTTGCCACGACATCATCAACCATCCAGAGCGACCGATCGCGCTGTTCGTCGCCCGCCGTCCGGGCACCGAGAGCTACCTGATCGACCTGCGCGACGGTCGCCTGTTGCAGACCATTACCTCAAAGCCGAATCGGCATTTCTACGGCCATGCAGTCATTCATAAGGACGGCGAATGGCTGTACGCCACCGAGAACGACACCACCGATCCAGGGCGCGGACTGCTCGGTATCTACCGGTTCGTCGGTGATCACCTGGAGCACAGTGGTGAGATTCCCACCCACGGCATAGGCCCGCATCAGGTCTCCTGGATGCCTGACGGCGAGACGTTGGCCGTCGCCAATGGCGGTATCCGTACCGAAGCCGAAAGCCGGGTCGACATGAACCTGAATGCCATGGAACCCAGCCTGGTCCTGATGCACCGGGACGGCACACTGTTGAGCAAGGAAACTTTGGCCCAGCAAATGAACAGCGTGCGCCACATGGCGATTGCCGCGGACGGCACCGTCGTATCAGGGCAACAGTTCATGGGGCCGTCCCATGAGGCGGCCGCACTCCTGGCGATCAAACGGCCGGGGCAGCCGTTTCAGGCCTTTCCCGTGGCTGAACAACAGTTGCAAGCGATGGCGCACTACACCGCGAGCGTGGCCATACACAGCGAGCTGCGGTTGGTCGCCTTGACGGCTCCGCGTGGGAATCGTTTTTTTATCTGGGACCTGGACACCGCCGCTGTACGGCTGGACGCGCCGCTGCCTGATTGCGCGGGGGTCGGGGCAGTCGCCGACGGGTTTGTCGTCACCTCGGGCCAAGGCCGATGCCGCTTTTACGATTGCCGCCAGAACACACTGATCGCCCAGCCACTGGCGTTGCCGGCGGGATTGTGGGACAACCATTTGCATCTGGTATGAGTTTTTTGGGTCGGCTTGAGGGCATCGAAGTCGCCTGATTCATCTGTTTTCCAAGGAAGTGGAATATGTTGCGTCGCCGCATGTTGATCATGTTGGGTGTTGTCGTCATCGTGGTGCTGGCCCTGGGCGGGTATAAGGCATTTTCGATCTACCAACAGATCCAGCAATTCACCGCCCCCAAGCCGCCGATCAATGTGGCGGCCGCAGTGGTCGAGGAACGTCCTTGGCAGAATCGCCTGCCTGCCATCGGCACGCTCAAGGCTTTGCAGGGCGTGGACCTGGCGCTGGAAATCTCTGGCACAGTCAAGGCCTTGCAGTTCGAGTCCGGCCAAAAGGTCAAGGTCGGCCAGCCGCTCGTGCAGCTCGACAGCGATGTGGAGAAAGGCCTGCTCGGCACCGCCGAAGCTGACCTGGGTCTTGCGCAGCTGGACTTCGCGCGCGGTAGCAAACTGGTGGGCGATGGTTCCATTTCCAGAGGCGAGTTCGACAAGCTCGCCGCCACTCAGAAAAAAGCTGCGGCCAGTGTCGCGCAACTGAATGCCTCGCTGGCCAAGAAGCGCATTCTTGCGCCGTTCAGCGGCACCATCGGCATTCGTCAGGTGGACGTGGGCGATTACCTCGCCAGCGGTACAGTCATCGCCACCCTCCAAGACCTGACCAGCCTCTACGCCGACTTCTTCGTGCCGGAACAGGTGCTGCCGAAACTGGCCCTCGGACAGCAGGTGCAGGTCAGCGTCACGGCTTATCCGGACGCCGTGTTCACTGCCAGTATCAGCGCCATCAACCCCAAGGTCGAAGATGCCACGCGCAACGTGCTCGTGCGCGCCACGCTGCCCAACCCGGACGGCAAGCTGCTGCCCGGCATGTTCGCCAATTTGCAGGTCATCCTCGGACAGGACACACAGCAACTGGTAGTGCCCGAAAGCACCATTACTTACACGCTGTACGGCAACTCGGTGTATGTCGTCGTGCCGAAGAAAGGCACCGACGGCCAGCCGGAAAATAACGACAAGGGTGAACCACAACTGGCCGTGGAGCGACGCTTCGTGACCACCGGTGAGCGCCGTGGCGGGCTGGTGATCATCAGCAAGGGATTGAAAGCAGGCGAGCAAGTAGTGACCGGTGGCCAGCTCAAGCTGGACAACGGCACTCACGTCGCCATCAGCGCCGATCAGGCTGCGCCCGCAGAACAGAACAGCCCACCCAAGGTTGACTGATCACAGCTGATGGCTCGAAGGAGCTTTTGAAGGAACGTTCATGGCATTCACAGACCCGTTCATCCGCCGCCCCGTGCTCGCCAGCGTGATCAGTCTGCTGATCGTGCTGCTGGGCTTTCAGGCGTTCAGCAAACTGACCATCCGCCAATACCCGCAGATGGAAAACGCCCTCATCACGGTGACCACGGCATACCCCGGTGCCAATGCCGAAACCATTCAGGGCTACATCACCCAACCGCTGCAGCAAAGTCTGGCCAGCGCCGAAGGCATCGACTACATGACCTCGGTCAGTCGGCAGAACTTCTCGGTGATCTCGATCTACGCGCGCATCGGTGCCAACACCGACCGTCTCTACACCGAGCTGCTGGCCAAGGCCAACGAAGTCAAAAACAAGCTGCCGCAGGACGCTGAAGACCCGGTGCTGAGCAAGGAAGCGGCCGATGCCTCGGCGCTCATGTACATCAGTTTCTACAGCTCGGAACTGAACAATCCGCAGATTACCGATTACCTGTCCCGCGTCATCCAGCCAAAACTGGCCACGCTGCCCGGCATGGCCGAAGCCGAGATTCTGGGCAACCAGGTGTTTGCCATGCGCTTGTGGCTGGACCCGGTCAAGCTCGCAGGCTTTGGGCTGACAGCCACCGATGTGACGGACGCTGTGCGCAAGTACAACTTCTTGTCCGCTGCGGGCGAGGTCAAAGGCGAATACGTGGTGACCAGCGTCAACGCCACCACCGATCTGAAATCACCGGAAACGTTTGCCGCCATCCCGCTGAAAACCGTGGGGGACAGCCGTGTCTTGCTCGGTGATGTAGCGCGCGTCGAGATGGGCGCGGAAAACTACGACACCGTCAGCTCCTTCGACGGCACGCCCTCGGTGTACATCGGCATCAAGGGCACGCCCAGCTCCAACCCGCTGGACGTGATCAAGGAAGTCCGGCGGATCATGCCGGAACTTGAAGGCCAACTGCCGCCCAGCCTGAAAGTGTCCATCGCCTACGACGCCACCCTGTTCATCCAGGCTTCGATCCATGAGGTGGTTAAAACGCTGATCGAGGCGGTGTTGATCGTCATCGTCGTGGTGTTCCTGTTTCTGGGCGCGCTGCGCTCGGTTTTGATCCCCGTGATCACCATTCCGCTGTCGATGATCGGCGTGCTGTTCTTCATGCAGGTGATGGGGTACTCCATCAACCTGCTGACGTTGCTGGCCATGGTGTTGGCGATCGGCCTGGTGGTAGACGACGCGATTGTCGTGGTGGAAAACATCCATCGGCACATCGAAGAAGGCAAAACGCCGCTGAACGCAGCGCTGGAGGGTGCACGGGAAATCGCGATGCCGGTGGTGTCGATGACCGTGACCCTGGCCGCCGTTTATGCGCCCATCGGTTTCCTCCAGGGCCTGACCGGTGCGCTGTTCAAGGAGTTCGCGTTGACGCTGGCGGGCGCCGTGGTGATTTCCGGGATCGTCGCCCTGACTCTCTCGCCGATGATGTGCGCCGTGCTCCTGCGCCATGATGAGAACCCCAGCGGCCTGGCGCACAAGCTCGACCAGATTTTCGACGGTTTGAAAGTGCGCTATCAGCGCCTGCTGCGCGGTACGTTGAACAGCCGTCCGGTGATTATCGTCTTCGCCGTGCTGGTGCTGTGCCTGATTCCTGTGTTCCTGAAATTCAGCCAGTCGCAACTCGCGCCTGATGAAGACCAAGGCATCATTTTCATGATCGCGACGTCGCCACAGCCGACCAACCTTGATTACATGAACAAGTACACCGACCAGTTCATCTCCATTTTCAAGGCGTTCCCGGAGTACTACTCGTCCTTCCAGATCAATGGTTTCAACGGCGTACAGAGCGGTGTCGGTGGTTTCCTGCTCAAGCCATGGGGCGAGCGCAAGCGCACGCAAATGGAGCTATTACCCGAGGTACAAACCAAGCTTTCACAGATCACCGGCCTGCAGATTTTCGGTTTCAACCTGCCGTCGTTGCCGGGAACCGGTGAAGGTCTACCCTTCCAGTTCGTCATCAATACGCCAAACGATTATCCAGCCCTGCTTGAAGTCGTGGACCGGATCAAGAAGCGCGCGACGGAGTCCGGCAAGTTCGCGTTTCTCGACGTGGACCTGGCGTTCGACAAGCCGGAAGTCGTGGTGGATATCGACCGCGCCAAGGCAGCGCAGATGGGCGTTTCGATGCAAGACCTGGGCGGGAGTCTGGCGACCTTGCTGGGCGAGGCGGAGATCAACCGCTTCACCATCGATGGGCGCAGTTACAAGGTCATCGCGCAAGTGGAACGGGCTTACCGCGACAACCCCGAGTGGCTGTCGAACTATTACGTGAAAAACAGCGAGGGCACCATGCTCCCTCTGTCGACGCTGATCACGGTCAGTGACCGTGCCAGGCCGCGCCAGCTCAACCAGTTCCAGCAACTCAACTCGGCCATTATTTCGGGCTTTCCGCTGGTCAGCATGGGCGAAGCCATCGACACGGTGCGACAAATCGCCGAGGAAGAAGCACCTGCCGGTTTTGCCTACGACTATGCAGGCGCCTCCCGTCAGTACGTGCAGGAAGGCAACGCCTTGTGGGTGACGTTCGGTCTTGCACTGGCCATTATCTTTCTGGTGCTGGCGGCGCAGTTCGAAAGCTTTCGCGATCCACTGGTGATTCTGGTGACCGTGCCGCTGTCGATCTGTGGCGCCCTGATCCCGCTGTTCCTCGGCGTATCCACGCTGAATATCTATACCCAGGTGGGTCTGGTGACGTTGATCGGTCTGATCAGCAAGCACGGAATCCTGATCGTCGAATTCGCGAACCAGCTGCGGCGCGACAAAGGCCTTGGCGTTCGAGAGGCCGTGGAGGAAGCGGCCGCGATTCGCCTGCGCCCGGTCCTGATGACCACTGCCGCGATGGTGTTCGGCATGGTGCCGTTGATTCTGGCAACCGGCGCAGGAGCGGTCAGCCGCTTCGACATCGGCCTGGTGATCGCGACGGGGATGTCGGTGGGAACATTGTTTACGTTGTTTGTGTTGCCGTGTGTTTATACGTTGCTGGCCGGGCGGTTGGATCAACGCCAATAAAAAGGCCCCGATAACGGGGCCTTCAGTCAGGTGGTTGTCTCAATGCTGTGGCCCCGATCCCTGTGCAAGGCCAAACATCAACAACAACAGATCATGATCAGGTCGCGCCGGCAGTTCTACCTTCGCTACCCGCGGCAAAGGGCAATGCCCTTCGCCGTGTACTGCGCTTAGTATCTGTGGCCTGGGTTGCTCCCAGGCGGCCATGGCAATGGAAGCGACGCCCAATGCCCCGACCAGAAACAAACCTCGCGCCATTTCTAACTTCATCGACCTAAACCTTTGATGGGGCTGCCAAACGCCGTCTCGTAAAAGTAGACGAGCTTCTTCCAGTCTGCTGGCTGGAACGACGAATGGCGACGCAGCTGTTTCATGTCGTGCTGAGCGGCTCCGTAAGCGGTCAGACGCTGGCGGCACTTCTCCAGGTCCAGCAAGGCAACTTCAGGTTTGGCGTTTGCGCCCTCCCCGACCACGCGCACAAAAACGTGCTTGATATAGATGCAGCTGTGCTGCCAGCGGCCCTTGTGCATACGGGCCAGATTTTCAGCCAGTTCCTTGAGCATTTGCTCGTAAACCGCCTCGCCGTACTGCTCACGGCCGCCTGCTTTGAGCCAGTTTTCGAACTCGTCGTAGCCGTCCAGCGAGGCCGTGACCAGCAGCGCACGCCACTCATTGTTCTCGTCACGCTCAGCGCCGCAGAAGACCATCCGGGGAACGTTGACGTTGAGCTGGCGCAGGCCCTCCAGCGCATCACGCTCACGCAGCACCGTTGGACGACCGAAGGGGTGCAGCCAGCTGCGGTAGATGTGTCCGGTCTGGCGCTTCACGTACAGCAGGCGACCGTTCTCCGACACAACGCGCTGTACGCCACTTTCCCCTCCGCGGCGTACGTTGGGCTCTTCAACCCACTCACCACGGGTGTTCCAGAAATAGGCAAAACGGTCCTTGGCGGGAACGCTCGACTCTGCTGCAAAATCCACGGCCATCCTGTTACCTCTTACGTAATAGATACACACGCCACATGGCGTACAACGGCAGGAAGTCCAATCGCTCCTGGATGCGAAATCCTGCCTGTTCAAATTCAGCTTCTACTGTGGCCACCGGTAACACAAAGCGGTTCTGGTAACCCTCTTGCTGACGTTTATGCTCCGCCCGCTTGCGTTTCCATGCCTTGAAATTACCGTCGACCCAGAGCGATATGATCACGCTGTCCCGGGTCACACGATGAAACTCTCTCAACAGTACTGCTCTGTCCTGAGCCTTCCCGACATGGTGCAGGAGCCGCATGCAGAAGATGCTGTCCACCGCGTTGTCAGGCATGTCGATGGCAAATGCAGATGTCTGCAAGGGTTGCACCCGTTTCACCACCTCGGCGGGCTGTGACTCGCAAGCCGTCTTGACCATGGACGCCGAATTGTCGGCCCCGATGATCACGCGGTTGGCTTTTTCCGCCAAAAGCGGCCAGAAACGGCCCGCGCCGCACGGCAGATCGAGCACCAGCCCAGGCTCACCTGCCAACGCCAGCGCGCGTCTGGCCAGTTGCTTGTCGCGACGATCAGACAACCGTCTTGCCCATCCGTCCTTATGCTTGCGTAAATATTTTTTAGCGTGCTCGTCGTCGTATTTGCGAGAGAAATCTAGCTCGATCCGTTTGCTCATGACCGTATCTCCTGAGGGTGATACGGTCAAAACTAGGCGGATTTGCGTGACTGTCAGGTCATGTAATTGTGAAAAAATCGTCCTTTGGTTACCGCAAATGTTACGAGGTTTTTCCAGAAGATAGGGCTAGCATAGGGCCATGATCAGCATGATCGCAGCAATATTTACACTCTCTGTACATAACCCTGATCCAGGGTGGAGGATGAAATCACCACTTTCCCGAGTTCTACCGTGAACCGGCAGCCGTTTGGCTCCATCGTGTCGAGGGTCACCGTCCAGCCCTGGTTTTCGCAGATGCGCTGCACCAGCGACAGGCCCAAGCCCAGCCCCTCGCCCCGTTGCTCGTTGCCCCGTACGAATGGCTGGAACATAGCCTCGCGCTTTTCTTCGGGTATGCCGACACCTGAGTCTTCAACGGTGAAGCCCTGTGGCAGCAGCGTGAGGCGGATAAACCCGCGATCGGTGTAGTGAAGGGCGTTACGCAACAGGTTGCCCATTACCGCGTACAGAAAGGTCGCGTTGTAGGTGGCGTGAGAAGCGTTGTCAGGGTGGTATTCCAATGACAGGCCTTTGGCTTCGATGGGCCCACGCCAAAGGGCCAAAAGCTGTTGGGCCGCCGCTTGCAGCGACAGCTGAGGATTCATGCCGGCATCGTCACGCTGAGTTCGCGCAAGCATGAGGAAGGTCTGCACAAGGTCGCGCATCTCTTCACACGCCCGCCCGACCCGCTCGACCTGTGCGCGGGCGCGCTGATCCAGTGCCGGGTTCTCAAGCAACAGTTCGCAGGAGCTGGCCAGTACCATCAACGGCGTTCGCAACTCATGACTCACGTCGCTGGTGAACATTCGCTCTCGGGTCAAAGCGTCGCGCAAGCGCCCCAGCGTTGCGTCAAACGCCACGGCCAACTCACCCACTTCGTCGGCAGCGTAATCCGGCGCAAGCGGCGGTGCGAGCCCCAGCAATTGATCCCGATGTCGAACCTGACGCGCCAGCCGAACCACCGGCGCCATCACCCGACGTGCGAGCACCCACCCCAGGAACACCGCCAATGCCAGCGCCAGCACGAAGCCCACCAGCACAACGGCAAACAACACACGCTCGCGCTCTTCAAAATCGCTTTGATCCTGCAACAGGACGTAGTGACGGCCGTCGACCACCTCAACCATGGCGTGATAGGACAACGGGCCACGAAACACCTCGTGAAATCCCGGTTCCAGATGACGAAGGTCCTTGGGCAAGTCAAAATCGCCAGGCCCGCCGCTGAAGTAGAAAAGCTGATCCGGCTCCGGACGATGGCTCCAGTCTTCGACACTGTCCATGAGCAACAGGCGCGTCAGGTCACCACCTAACCCGGCAGAAATCAGCTTTTCCTCGACCAAGTGCACCGTCGCGACGATGCCCATGGCAAACGACCCGGCAACCAGCGCACTCATCAATGCAAAGGCAATGATGATCCGCTGCGCAAGGCTTTGCTTAAACTCCATCGCGACCCTCGGCCAGGCGATACCCGACACCGTGCACGGTTTGCAGCAGAGGCTTGGAGAAAGGCTTGTCGATCACCTGGCGCAACTGGTGAACGTGGCTGCGCAAGCTGTCGCTGTCCGGGCAGTCATCGCCCCACAGCGCTTCCTCCAGCACTTCGCGGCGCAGCACATGAGGGCTTTTCTGCATCAACACGGCCAGCAGTTTCAGGCCCACCGGGTTGAGTTTGAGCAAACGGCCCTCGCGGGTCACCTCGAGGGTGTCCAAGTCATAAACCAGCTCGGCCACCTGCAAGGTCCGGCGACCACCGCCCTGCGCACGACGCAACACCGCTTCAATGCGCGCAGCCAGTTCCGACAACGCAAACGGCTTGAGCAAGTAGTCGTCAGCACCCGAGCGGAAGCCCTGCAGGCGGTCGTCGAGCTGGTCACGGGCGGTCAGCATGATCACCGGCGTATCGCGGCGGGCATCCTCACGCAGACGTTTGCACAGCGTGTAGCCATCGATGCCCGGCAGCATGATATCGAGCACGATCAAATCGTAGTGTTCCGTCGCGGCAAGATGCAGCCCTGAAAGCCCGTCCTGCGCGCAATCGACGGTATAGCCCTTCAAACCCAGGTAGTCAGCCAGGTTCGCCAGGATATCGCGGTTGTCTTCCACCAGCAGAATTCTCATGGGCGCATGTCTCCCTATACGGATGTCGGCATGACCTGGCACGGTACCGTGTCGCGGACTCATTCAGGTCAGAGTTGGCGGCAGCTTACGGCCAAGCGCGTCAGAGGGCCAGCCTCGCTGTGCATAACGTTTTTTTCACTCCAGGTTCACAGCCCGCCGACAGCCCTCCGCCCAGACTGCCGACTGCTCTCGGTCTACCTTGCGAGCCTTCCTCGCCACAACACGGGATTCACCATGTCTGAAGTCTTCGCACGGCCCGCTTCACGCCCGATCAACCTGTGGGTTTATCTCGGCATTCCAGCGGTGACCGCCATTGTCATGCTGTTATTGGAACTGACGTCGCTGGACATGGATATCGCCAAGCTGGCCTACGATCCATCCGCAGGCGGGTTCATCGGCAAGCACAGTTACTTCCTGGAAAACGTCCTGCACGACCGGGCGAAACAAGTCGTCATCGCGCTGGGTGTGCTGTCGTTCGCCGGCTTTGTCGCTTCTTTCTTTATAGAGAAGCTCAAACCGTGGAAACGTGAGTTGGGTTGTCTGGTGCTGTCGATGGCGCTGTCGACCAGTTTCGTGACGCCGATGAAAGCCGTCACAGCCGTACAATGCCCATGGAGCCTGACGGAGTTTGGCGGCCAGGAGCAGTACAGCGAGCTGCTGAGCCCTCGGCCACAGACGGACAAACCCGGCCGTTGCTGGCCAGGCGGCCATGCGGCGACAGGCTTTACGCTGTTTGCGTTGTTCTTCGTGTTTCGTGATCGCAACCCGCGCCTGGCCAAGGCAGGTCTGATCTTCGCGTTTGGCCTCGGGACGGTATTCTCGGTGGGGCGAATGCTGCAGGGCGCGCATTTTTTCTCGCACAACATCTGGACGGCGGTGTTCTGCTGGCTGATTTGTCTGGGCGCTTATTACGCTGTGCTTTATAGGCCGGTGGGCAAGAAGGGCAAGGTGTTGGGGGGTGCGCCGGTTTCGGGCTAGCGCTTTGTTTGCTGATACGGCTGATGCCGCTGATGCCGTTGGGGGATTTGTGTGGATATGCGGTAGTTGCGGTGATTCTGCGTTTTTTGGTTCGTCCTAACGGCCGAACTGTTCCGCCTTCGGCGGGTTACTTGAAAACCCCAAGTAACCAAGGGTTGGCTCCCGGTTTGGCGACTCCTTCGTCGTCGTACCCTCACTCCGGCGACGCTCCGTGGGCCCGCCGCCATCGGCCATCCATGGCCGGGGGCGGCTCTCGCGGCATCCATGCCGCTCGGCCCACTCCACGCCGCC